>ERZ857629.562-NODE-562-length-49572-cov-4.167619_pt1 | contig 49572 bp, 47 predicted proteins | sample MGYA00519700_ERZ857629 | MGnify/ENA primary metagenome ERZ857629 (study PRJEB31778, sample SAMEA3449351) | human gut metagenome | biome: human gut; feature: human-associated habitat; material: faeces | place: United Kingdom | collected 2010/2012 ... | reverse complement strand
TTTTCTTTTCTTCAGCTACCTTAGTCTCTGGCTCATTTGATGTACAAGCCACTAAACTAAGTCCCATACACAAAACCAAGAAGCCAGTTAATAACTTATTCTTTTTCACTCTTATCACCTACTCTTCCATACAAATTTCAACAACGATATTATCCAATACAGCAAGTGTTACCTCATCCAAATCATTGGCTTTTTCTTGTTCTACATAAATTTGTAAGACAACATTATCTTCACCAACCGGATAATCAATCAACATCTTAGAATAGGTTTTATCCGACGAATCATATACCGTCGTTTTCTTATAACCCGAATACTTACCAATCGTAAATGCCTTATATTGATCTGCTTCATCTTCAAAACCTGCATTCAAGACATCCGCCGTTTCCTTGGCCGCCTTACGATAATCACAATCAATTGAAATTCGCGTGATATACGTACGATCATCCGAATGTAAATCATATTTAAGAATACGACCACCCTCTAGCTTACCCGATATGTTTAAGCCTTCTTGTTTCGGTGTATAAACCGACAATAAATCTGGCATTGTCATCTTAATGAAATAGCCATTCATTTGTGCGACTCCAGTCATTTCGCCAATCTTTACCTTCTCTTCTTTTTTCACTTGTGAAGACCTTGGTTCTTCTGGCTTTTTTGCACAAGAAACCAGGCTTAAGCCTATACCTAGCGCAAGCAAGATCTTAGCTAGCTTATGATTCATAGGCTTACTCACATTTCTTCTTTTCAACTTTTACATTATCTAAAATTGCAGTAATAATAGCTTCTGTATCCGAATCATCCGCTTCCGCTTTTAGCTTTTCAACAACAACCTTAATTGTTCCTTTAAAACCATCTCGATCCAAATTGAAATACATATTGTACGTTACATAATCATCATAAGAATAATCTTGAATTTTATTTACGCCTGTATAGTTTCCAACCTGATAAGGCTTATAAAGCTTACTCTCATCTTCCTCACCTTTATTGAAGGTTTCAGCCACTTCATCCGCTGTCGCATCTGCACTAGCTTCAATAGCTGCAATCTTTTTCGTATCGGCTTCTTTATTTTCAAAGCTATAGCGAATAAAGGAATCATTGACAATCTCTCCTGTAACCTCTACACCATCTGCTGGCGTATAAATCGTTGTGAAATCTTGAGGCATTGTGATGATGATCTCATACTTCTTGTTGTAGTTTTTGCTTACCACAAAATCCGTTGTTTTCTCTTCTTTCTTTTCCTCTTTCTTTTCTTCCTTTTTAGCTTCAACAACCTTTGTATCTTCCTTTTTAGGCTCTGGATCATTCGATGAACAAGCAGCTAAACTCAAGCCCATTCCGATTACTAATAAGCTCTTCACAAATTTTGCGTTCATGACTATTTAACCTCAACTTTCATATTGCTCAAAATAGCTTTCATCGCTACTTCCATATCCGCTGTATCCGTATCATTGAATTGTTCTACCGTTACAGACATCACTACAGCAGAACCATCCACACTTTCAAAATCCAACAACAAGTTATCTTTACATTTGAAGCTAGGATTTTCACTTGTAGTCACTTTTCTAAAGCCACTGAAATCACCCACCGTGCTAGGCTTATATTGTTTCGATTCATCATCCTTAAATCCTTCATTAATACGATTCGCATAGGCTTCTGCACTCTCAGCATTGATTGGATTTACATAAATAGCCATTTTAAAATCACCAAATTCATCTTCAAGCGTATATGAGATTTGTTGCTCATTTACTTCTGTTTTAACTTCTAAACCATCTCTACTTGGTGTATAGAATGAAGTAAGCTCAGGAATTGTGACTGTATATGTCTTACTCGAAATTTCTCTTACTAATACAGCATCTGTACTTTCTTCCTTTTTTTCCTCTTTCTTTTCTTCCTTCTTCTCTTCTTTCTTTTCAACAACCTTTGTATCTTCCTTTTTTTCTTCTGGCTTTTCACTTGAACATCCTGTCAATCCAAATACCATACTTAATGCGAATGCACTTACTAATACTTTTTTATTCATATTTATACTCCAATTCTAATTTGTCATGATCAAACAAATTTTTGATCTCTAATTTTTCATATAACGGCATTACTTTACAATACGATAAGACTTGTTGATTATAGTCATCATATCCATACACAAATCCATCTTCTTCCATACCTACACTAAACAATAGGCCAGAATGCGAATTCTCTTGATCCTGCATTGCATACAAACCATTCTCATCGATTTGAAGTGTTACACTCTCATTTGTATACGTACCCTCAAGACTTTTAAACGGCTGATTTCTCAATGCATCAAATAAATCAATCAACTGATCCTTTTCTGTCAATGCCTGACCAGCACGAAGGCTCTTTACTTTATCTAACCCATATAATGGTCCTTGGCTACAAACTCGATTAATTGGCAAACCATCCTCAATCGCAATCACTTCCACCAAACCATTTGTCGTAAGGGCAAATCCATAAGTAACGCCTGGACCAATTTCATATACATGAACCTGTTTATATTCATTGAAACATCCATGTACTTCATATGCTTTTTGTGTCCCTGCAAAATAGAGGGATAGCTTATTATTCTTTAATGTCATAGTCATCTGGTCAAACGTGGAAGAATCTTCTATCTTATAAGACTTCTTGCGCCTTGGCCTATACGGAACCATCTTTGTTCCAGAACCAAAATTTGTGGCGACAGGAATCAATACATTCAATTTTCCTTTGTGGTAAAACACATCCAGATTTGAAGGCAACAAACCAATTGTTTGAGCTCTTAACTCCTTTACATTGTCATAATATTCATTGGCATATTCTTGATCAAAAGCCTGTGCAGCCCATGCCTTCGTATCCTTTTGATTGATTTTATATTTCTTATATAGCTTTTTATTCGAAACACGCTTCTTTGTTTTAAAATCAAAATGATATACTTTGTATCTAGGATCATCCGCTTCCACTTCTTCCTTGATGACTAAAGAAACCATTTTCTTGTTCCAATATTCTTTATAGCTAATACTTGTATCTGGTAATGTATACTTTTCTTCTTTTGCTTCATTTAAAGTATGAATCAAATCCTTGTATTCATTTTTTATAGTCTTATTCAACTTCTTTGCGGATTTTGAATCACAATGAATACGAGGCAAGGAAATGTCGTACTTACCAACATTTCCCCATGCATCCTGGTATTCTTCATGAATATTGTAGAGATCTGAAACATACACCTCTTCATTGGATTGTGATTTACAACCTGTAAACATTAGACTCAAACTAAGAAACACGATCGAACAAAGCTTAATCCAAATCATATCCAGCTAGAGCTTGATCGGCTGCATCTTTAAATTGCGTACGATCTCCAATAATAGTTGCCCCAAACGCATCCACTGTCGCTTTCGCTTTTTCTTCTAAATTTTCTCCATTCTTTTTGGCTTTCGCTAAATCCCACATACTCTTTGTTGCCTTAAATTGAGTTACAGACTTTTTAATGCCACTTCTAAATGAATCATCTAAGCCAAACAATTTATTTAGATAATCTACACATTGATGACAATCAGTTTCACTATCAAATGGAATATAGACATCATTTAAGCCTTTTGTATGTACGAAACCTAAGTGAACACACATTTTATCTTTATCCGAACCACTTGTTCTTGCGGGCATCCTTTCAGTTCTATAAAGCTGAAGATTTTCTAGACGGAATACACACGCATATGTTTTTGTATTAAACAAACCTCCACGAGCTTCAATAACCGCAATCAAACCTAGACTTGGTGCAATATAAATAGGGCGGAAAGCCTGCATCTTTTGATTTTTATCACGTGTTTTTTTCAAAGGTTCCATTAAATCTTGCCAAACCTTTGTACCCACCTCAGTTTGATGAATGTGGTCCTTGACATTATCTAAATCAGAATGAACATAGTCGTAATATTTTAATCCCTTTGCACGACAACCCTTTGTACAAATATAATTTCCATCCATTAATTTCTGTGATTGTAAAACATTAATTGTAGCACCACAAATTGCACATGTATTTGCCATATATGATTCCTCCTTTTCTGTGCATTATTATGATTCAAGCGCATTCTTTAATGCGTTTGCCGTCTGTAAAGATTCCTGATACTTTTCGTTTGACTGTACCATTACTTCTTTATCCTGCATTTCTGAAATGATCTTGACATCCTCTTTGGTAATCTTCAAAGAAATCATTTTGATGAATGGATGATTCGTTTGAATATTTACCTTGAATTGGTACGTAAATTCGTATCTGGCTGGTTTGTAGGAACATGTCTTCCCTTTCTTATTTGTGAAATGAAGTTCTCGCTTATTCTCTTCAATTTCTACCAAAACATTTTGAATGTCACTTAAGTCAAACACATCTGGATTTTCATCACTAAGCTTTGTTGCCTTTGTCACGACAAACCAGTTGTGCTTTCGATCAACCATTACCTTTGGATACTCACCAAACGTTTCAGCTGCCACAAACGCTTTGACTCTTTGTGCGTTTTCTTCACGATAGGTTAGCTGCCCTTTGATCTGTGTTATTGTTGTGTTTTTGTAGTCTGTAAATAATGGTGACATTTTTTTCTTACAGTCATTACAGATCGTACCATCCGCACATTTATAACCTTCCATCAATGCCATCTTCTTTTTACACACATCACATTCCTTTTTAGAAAACAACCCCATTTCATTTCCCTCCTTTCTTCATTTGATTGACTTGTTTACTTGTGCTATATTGTATTTAGAAAGCACTTTCAAAGCTTATGTAATCAACTTACATTTTCATTATAGAAAGTATTATAAAATTTACCCCACCCCAAAACTTAAAAAGGGTGGGAACTGCTGTAAATAAAGGGGAAAATCATGAAAAAAGTTATAAAATATTTATTAGTATTTGGTCTAAGCCTGTGCAATCTATATGGGTGTTCATCAAAATCTTTACTCGATAAAGATAACCCCGTGACCCTGACAATGTGGCATGTTTATGGAGAACAAGTCAATTCTCCAATGAATCAATTGATTGCTGAATTCAATGAAACTGAAGGCAAGGACAAGGGCATCATAATTAATGTCACAAAAATAACCAATGCGAGTAAAATTGGTTCTGAGCTTGAAGAAAGTTTATCTAAAGAACCAGGTGCAGATCCAATGCCAGATCTTTATACAGGACATATTCATAATGCCAAACAGGTAGGCTTAGATAAGAGTGTTGTATGGAATGATGTATTTACAGAGAAGGAAATTTCAAATTTTGTTGATGAGTTTTTAGATGCTGGAATGCTAGAGGATAAGCTTGTGGATCTTCCATTATCAAAATCAACAATCGTTTTATTTATGAATGGTACACAATTTGAAAAGTTTTCTAACGATACCGCTGTTTCATTAAATGATTTTGACACTTGGAATCAAACGTTTGATGTAGCCGAAAAATATTATGAATGGTCAAATGGAAAGCCGTTATTATGCTTTGATTATCTATTAAATTCCATTGAATCTTATGCAATCGCATTAGGTTCTAAACATATGTTTAATGAGAATGGCTGGTATAATACGGAGGATCCTGCTTTTAAAGAAGCCTTTAGAACCTTTCTAGAACCATTGATCAAAGGCCATATTTCTGCTTCAGATTTCTATTCAAGCACAGAACTTACAACCGGAGAAACACTCATTGGTGTATCCAGCAGTGCAGCCTATCTCTATTTAAATGACATCGTTACATATCCAGATAATACAACGGAACCATTAAATGCGATTGCCCTGCCTTATCCAAAGGCCGATAAAGACCATGCCCTCATGACACAAGCTGGTGTTGGATTATGTGCCTATAAGACTACAGAACAAAAACAAGAAGCCGCTAGTGTCTTTGCACATTGGCTTGTAGAGCCAAAACGAAACATGGACTTTGTGATCCAAGCAGGTTACATGCCAGTCACAAAAAAAGCATTTAAAAACTTAAAAAATGAAAAGTTTGAAGATGAAGAAACACAATCTTTATACAATACACTCACCGAAATGAAATCCGACTATACCGTTATTTCTAGAGAGGTTCCAAATGCGATTTCTAGAAAGGCCTATGCATTTTATGATCAAGTAAGAAGCCATCAACCAGAATGGCAAGCACGAGCTGCTGCTGGTGAAGATATTGATGAAATTGTAGATGAAGCAATGAATATTTTAAAAAGTCTTTCTTGAGGTTAGCCTATGCAATTAAGTTTTAAATCAAAAGAAAGATCCATGAAACGAAAGCTTTTCGTATATATGTTCTTTCTAGTGACTACCATCAGTATTACTTTATTAATGGGACTCTTCCTATTTGGAAGACTTGGAACGACCGAACAAGATTTTCATAAAGATCTAACAATACAAAGTGAATACTTCACAAAGAATATGGAGAATTATTGGGATGACTTGGCCTCTATGAATATCGCATTGGCTGATAATATGGAAGCTATATTAGAAACAACCCTAGCGAATCAAGGATTAACCTTTCAACAGCTGCAGGACAATCCCAATGCCATCTATTCTTTAGAAAATGATATGATTCAGCCTTTAGAACAATATCTTGAACGATCTAATTGTTCAGGAGCTTATGTACAACTAGATACGACAATCAATTCCACTTTGGATAATGCGCAGACACAACGAAGTGGTGTGTATCTTCAAAAAACGACAATGTCCTATTCAAAGGAAGACTTAATTTTGTATCGTGGCATCGCAAATATAGGAAAAAAGCATGGCATCATGCCACATCGTAAATGGAGACAGGAATTTGATATTACACTTGTACCCGATTATGAAGAATTAAAAAAAGGGAACTTTGATTATTCCCTATCAAATATTATTCAATTGCCATACACAGGTGAAAGAATCGCCCTATTACGTGTTCCTTTAGTTGGAAAGGATGGTACCTTCTATGGTCTTTGTGGTTTTGAAATTTCACAAAGCTGGTTTAAATTTGCGCATACCCAGCCCTCAACTCTCAACCATTTAACGTGTCTTTTAGTGCCAGACTCCGATTCAATCATCACAAATGAAGGCTTTAGTACGGGAAGCCAAAACGGATTCTATTATATGCCAAATGGAGATCTTTCCATTAAGCCTATTGGCAATAATTTATTAAGAATCACAAGTAAGGATCGTAATTATATTGGAGTTAAGAACACTATCAAAATTTCTAAGAATCAAACCTATTCGACATATGTTATGATTTTGGATTCTGACTACAATCGAGCCATCGCAAAAAGTAATATTGAATTATTCTTCTTTACCATTGTCCTATTATTATTTGTATTTTTAGGATGCTCTTTCTTCAGTCAAAGATACCTGTCCCCAATTCTAAAAGGATTAGAACAGTTGCGTAAAGACAATAAAAACAGTATGCGCTATGATGTACAAGAAATTGATGATCTTTTGGATTTCTTATCTTCAAAAGACTATGAAGTTGAGAATAAAATGTTGACGCTTGAGCTAGAAATGCAGGAAAATCGCAAGAAGCTGCAACTGATTGAAAATGAACATGAAGCCATTCAAAAGGAATATGACAGAGCTAAAAAAGAAGTGGAGCGGTTAACGACAAAACGTATCGAAGATATTGATGAGGATGAATATAAACGTTTCTTAGAATGTCTTGCGACTTTAACACGTAAAGAAAAAGAGATTCTAGAGTTATACGTGAAGGGATATTCCAGCAAGGATATTCTAGATACATTAAGTATTACAGATAATACATTAAAGTATCACAATCGAAATATATATAGTAAGCTTGATGTAAAATCTAGAAAACAATTATTGATGTATATGACAATTTTGAAGAACAATAAGTCTTAAAACCACAAAAGGAACCGATATATGGTTCCTTTTTATGAATATATAAAACTGGATAGGGATAAATCAACCTTTAAAAGTCATAGGGATTTTAGCTCTGAGAAAGAGATAACCTTTAAACACTTTTAGGGTGAACTTTTCCTATCTTTTTGTTACAGTATTTTTAGAAGGGATTGGACGTAAATAAAAAAGGTAGAAATCCTTCACCGACCATACCCGTCCTTTTAGACAATATTATGATACTGAAAATTATCAACGACTTCAACTTGATTTTGAATAAAGATGATTATCGAGCATTTATTGCTTCGATTGATCTGCTTTCTTTACATTGTCCTGTTTGTGGTGTCGTTGGGCTTTTTATATTATATGAACACTACAAAAAATTTGTGATCATTGATGATATTTCCAATGGTGATTGTAAGATTCAAATTCCTGTTCAACGTATCCAATGTACTCAATGTAAATCCACTCATGCCTTGCTTCCAACTCATTTTGTTCACCGTTATGGTATACATCTTGTTCTATATTTTTACTGAAATCAAAAAAAAGCAGAGCCTGCTCCACTCAAACTCTGCCTCTCACTTTTTTCTTTTTATACTGCCTCTATTCTTCTACTTCTCTCTCATAAACAATCTCACCGCCAAGAACTGTCATATCCACTTTCGTTGTCTTGATTTCATCCGGGTCGATCTCATAGATATTCTTCTCGAGAACTACGAAGTCCGCATTTTTTCCCACTTCGATGGTTCCGTTCTCGTCTTCTGTATAGGAAGCGTAAGCTGCGTTTTTTGTAAAAAGCTTCACCGCTTCGTCTACGGATATTTTTTCGGATGGGATCCAGCCTTCCTGTGGCTGACCGCTTATATTTTTGCGGGTAACTGCAAAATAAATATTCTCCATTGCATCAAAGCTTACCACAGGAGCATCCGAGCCGCCGGACGTATGGATTCCCATATCCAGCATACTCTTCCATGCATACACCTTATCCATACGTTGTGCGCCGATGGCAGGTTCCACTGTGTTCATATCCAGATCGATAAATACCGGCTGGATATATGCCAGCAAATCCTGGTCTTTCATCCCCTGCAAAATACGCGGATTGGTGATCTGGCAATGCACGATACCATGTCTGCCCTTTTTGTTATCCTTCCGGTAAGGAGATTTCGCAACTGCCTCAATGACCATATCCATGGCACGATCGCCTATACAGTGTACCGCCGCCTGCATCTGATGCCGGTCAAAAAAAGCAAACAGATCGTCAAGCTCATTCTGACTGAATGTGATGATCCCGGTATTTTCCGGCGAATCCTCGTAAGGCTCATTCATGGCCGCTGTTCTTGCACCAAGGGAACCATCCTGGATCAGCTTCATCGGTCCAACAGTAAAGTAATCTCCCCTCTGCCCGGTACGATATCCTTCCTCGATAAAAGCCTTCGCATCCTCCGCCCGCTCAAAAAGGCACTGCTCATAATGGCGAATACTCAGCTCTCCTCTGGCATCCAGTGCCTTGTAGGAGGCCATGATCCGACGCCAGTTTTTTCCCGGAAGGGAGGCAAGATCATCGGACTGTACACCTGTAAATCCACATTCATTCAGCTTCTTCGCACTGTATCTGATGTAGCCTTCCACTTCTTCCTGGGATGGTGCTTCCAATACGGAAGAATAAAACTGTACTGCATTCTCCTTCAGAAGTCCGGTATCCAGATCAACCTCCTTCTCAATCTCCGGAAACTCCGGGATTTTTTTCAGAAGCTCCAGACCACAGCTGTTGCACACAGCCACATGCCCGCAGACACGCACCATAATGATGGGGATTTCCGTTGAGAGTGCATCCAGCTCATCCTTATGCGGATAGCGCGGCTTATCAAAATGCTCCTCATTCCAACCTCTGCAGTAGAGCCAGGTCAGCTTCTGACCTTTACTCTCCTCCAGTCTTTTTTTTGCTGCAGCAAACATTTCCTCAACACTTGTGCAGTCAAACAGTTTCACAGATCTTTCCACAAATGCATAATGCAGCATATGCATATGTGTATCCACAAAACCGGGCAGCATCAGCCTTCCCTTAAGGTCAATCCGTTTTTTGCAGGAAAAAGCTTCCGCTTCTTTATCAGTTCCCACAAAAACGATCCGGCCATTTTCAATTCCCACAGCCTCTGCCACTTTTTCACTGTTATCCAGTGTTCTTATACATCCGTTAAAAAAAATCGTATCCACTGTTTATTTTTCCTCTTTTTCTTTTTTATCCTCGTAGAAAAGTGCCATATCCTTGTCTACTTTTCCGATTCCCATGTAACGCGCCTTATAATCCTTCAGCAGCTTAAAGAAGGTACCACTTAAGATAAATAATGTGGCAACATTTACAAATGTAGGGAATACGGTTGTAAAGTCTGCAATTACCCACAGCTGTGCCGGTGTTCCGTTTCCGTAAATAGTAAGCACTGTGACCAGAAGACCCCATAATGGCGTTCCAAGGATAAAAACCTTCTCTGCGATCTTCAGAACCTTCTGATTGTTTTTCAGCCAGTGCTTCAGGATCACACTGTAATAGGTGAACCATCCGGTTGATGTTGTCAGTCCGAAAAGGAAAATACTGATTGCAATCAGTGCTCTCGCAACAGAGCCCATTCCGGACTCAAATGCTGTCAGTGTCAGCTCTGATCCCTGAAGTCCTGAATTCCAGTAGCCTGTGATGATAACAACAAGACCTGTCATGGAGCAGACTACGATGGTGTCTGCAAATACCTCAAATGCTCCCATCAGTCCCTGTTTTACAGGATGGTCTGTTTTTGCGGAAGCATGGATCATAGGTGAGGTTCCCCAGCCTGCCTCGTTGCTGTATACAGAGCGGGCAAATCCAAGACGCATTGCTGTTGCAACACCGGCTCCCATAAATCCGCCGACTGCTGCCTGTGTTGTAAATGCACCCTTAAAGATCAGTCCAAAGGTTTCCGGCAGCTTATCAAAATTCACTACCAGTATTGCAAGAGATCCTACAATGTAAAGCATGCACATGATCGGTGTCATATAGGAAGAGATCACACCGACTTTCTTTACACCGCCAATGATGATCAGGTAGATTGCTGCCACATACAGAAGTGACGGCACGATGTACGGCAGGTGGAAGGTACTTCCGACAGCCTCTGATACTGTATAATTCTGTAAGGTGATGAACCATGTCATAAAAATACAGCCGCCGAACAGTACTGCAAAAAGTTTCCAGAAGGGAAGCTTTTTCTCGTCGCCAAGACCCTTCTGCATGTAGTAGGTTGGGCCTCCCTGGTACTCACCGTTTGGCTGTTTTTCTCTGTAGTACACAGCAAGTGTTACCTCTGCCATCTTGATGACCATAGCAAGAAGCGCTGCGATCCAGAGCCAGAATAATGCACCAGGTCCTCCTGTTGCAATGGCTGTTGCAACACCGGACATATTGGATACTCCAACGGTACCGCCGATCGCAATGGAAATAGCCTGGAACGGTGTCAGACTCTTTCCGTCGTCTCCGCCTTCCTGACGGCGTTCTTTACTGAACATGTTTTTCACAATGTAACCAAAATGGCGGAACTGGAAGAAACCGGAACGTACTGTCAGATATACACCTGTAGCGAGAATCGTGATCAGCAGTGGCAGTCCCCAGAGCCAGTTGGTCAGATTTTCAAATAATTCAAACATCTTTTCCTCTCCTATCCTTTTTATTGTTTTTCTTTTGCATACATTCGGAAAATCCGCGTATAGTCCGCGTATAGAATATAAAAAAAACCAGAACATGAAGTCAGATACGGATACCCGGTGTTCTCGACATACAGCTCTTCTGCCATATATCTGCGAGCCCCGTTTCTGTCCTCTTTGTACTTCATGCTCTGGGGATCTTACATTTCAATCCACTAATCTTCCAAACGGGCACAGTATATCACAGTTCCGAAGGAATTGCTGCTTTTCCCGTTTGAATTTTGTATTTTTATTGTACGTAACGCTTTAAATAATTTTCATCTAAAACCAAGATTTTATGATATACCATAGTGATGACATTCTCTTCGCGTAAGCCTCGCAAGATACGATTCACACTGTTTCTTGTCGATACACCACAGAAACCTGCAATATCATCATTTGTGATTTGTAAATCAATAAAAATACCCTTCTTTACTTTTCTTCCAAATAACGGAATCAAACTATATACGAAAGCACAAACAGCTCCATTTTTACCATTCATCGTCATAGTTTGTTGGCGAATAATAGCTTCCTTTAATTTCGTACGATAATATGTATCAACATAATTTTTGAAATCTGAATTATACTTAACCTCATTAAAAAATAATTCTCTTGGAACACGACAGAATGTAGCCGTATCACTTTCTATACGAACTCGAAATTGAGAAGTCGTAAACTCATTGATTTCATCTTTCAATAGTGAAATTACATCAAAATCTTTTATGTAAGTAATATTAAATTCTCGCCCATCACACAAAATAACACTTACTTTAATAATCCCCTCTTTTAATACATACATATATTCTTGATCATGTCCATCTATCATTAAATATGTATGTTTCTTTTTTGTGATTGAAGGCATATTTTTTTCTTCTAGAAAATGTAAAATGCACTCACTCATATATAACCCTTTCTTAATCAGCGCCTATTATACCATAGTCGCATAGCCATTTTATGTAACATTTGTTATAATTGACACATGACAATCAATCGTTACAAAAATAATATAACATACTTTAAGTAAACCCATTCACTTTCAACCAAGAAAAGACTTTCCAAAGGAAAGTCACACGTCTAAATGACGTGCCCGGTTCGTTTCCAGTCGTCCGGTAACATTTCAATATCCACTCCATCTTTCTGAATTATTCGGTATCCCGATCCATTCAGTCTTTATCGATGGAGTTTTTATTGTATGCTTTTTTATAAATACTTCAGAATTTCATCCATGATCTATGTATCTATCATCCAGTAAGATATCATAAACTTCTGGTTCTGATTATTTATCTTATTTAATCCACAAATCCCATGCCTCTTCGATTGATCACATAGGCTGCACAATAATGTACACTCAATCCTTTGATCATTGTATACTTTTCTTTTCCAATCTTACTCGTATTTTTTGGATCAACTTTAATTACATCCACTTCATTCATCAAACATTTTCTTTCTAGTTTTTCTAATATCTTTTTATACGCAAAACTCGATAACGTTTTATTTTGTTTTTTAGGGCGATAAAGCATCCTTGTTTTCAACTGTTTGAAATTCAAGTCTTCAACTACCAGACTCTTCTTCTTGGATTTACATTGCTCCATGATTTCCATGGCCAGCTGATATAGTTCTTCATTGCGTTTGTTCTTTGCATTCTCTTTATGGATTGGATACTTCTTGATTAGTACGATATTTCCATCCTTATTGGTTTCACATAGTGCTATATGGTCCACATTGATATCGATTCCTACGGCTCCATACAATGTATCTGTCTTTGGAAGATTCATATGTTTTTCAAATATAGCTTTCACAATAAAGTATTCACCATAATCCATCAACTCATAGGCTACAGCCTTATCAGGTGAATTGTGTTTTTCATTGACTCTTGCATACAATTCATCCTTGTATTTGTGAAACTCCACTTTGAATACAATGTTTTTCTGCGTACTTCGATAGGTCAACATATCATTATCAACATTTAATTTGAATAGGTTGTTTGAATACTTGCCCTGTCTTCTGCCTGGAATAAGCATTCTTCTTTGTCTTCTGAATCTAAAGGTTTCTAAATCACTTCTCAAATTCTTTTTACCACCAAAACACACAGAAGGCATCTTTCTTTTAAGCTTGAACTTATTCCGATTTCTTCTGAATTTAAGATTGCGAATGATGCTCTTCAATCTTTTGATATTTGGATCCAATACCTGCACCTCATACAAGTAATCCTCTTCTGTATATTTCTTTTTCTTGGATCTGTTGATCAATTTTTCTTTTTCCTTTAAAGCCTTCTTTAATTGCTTCTCCTTCTTTTTGATTTTCTTGTCTATCTTTTTAAGACGAGTCTTGATCAAATCACGATCTTCCTTTTCTCTACATTTAAGACTTTTCACCAAAGCCTTGGCCTCATTAATGGCAGACAAAGGAAAATAATCACTTGTACCATAGAAGGACTTGATCATTCTTTGATCTGTTTCTGAATAGGTAACATCTTTATAGGCACGGTCAAAACAGATCTTGAATGCCTTATGAAACATGCAGTTATACAGTTCAAGATCCTTTTTAATGATAGATTCTGCTTCAGGTTCCAAATCTTTATAATAGATTCTTTGTGACATCGAAAATACCTTCATAAGACAAGTCCTCCTGTTCTATCTGACTCTATTATACTATATTCAAAACACGTTTAATAGATAGATTTGGGACTTTCTGATTTATTTTATTTGTATCATTATATCACCAATGTGTATATGTGATATTTATCGATATTCTCACATATTCGCATTAAATTCACATTGGACTTATTCAGGTCCTTTTTATTTGCCAAGTCTTGTTTACATCTCTATTTATTTCTATACTTCAATTATGGACACTACTTATTATTCAAATATTCTAATTGAAATTTTATCTCTTTTAGATTGTGATGTTAAAAACTTCGATTTCAATCACCTATCAAGAATATCTTCTTCGATAATATTGAATACATTCGAAAATTAGATGCTTCCGGTAAAGCTCGTCCTTGCATTTTAGACAATGTCGAACGTTCATTACTTTACTACACATGTTATCTTGGATTTGATCAGTTTGAATGTACTGATTGTGACAACTGGAATATTATTCAACATTCATGTCATTCCAGGTTCTGTAATGCATGTGGTGTTAAATATGCCAAACAGCTTGCAGCCAGGGCTACTTCTTTTTGTCTTGACTGCCCTCATAGACACATTGTCTTTACTATTCCTGAAGAACTTTGAAATTGGTTCAGACAAGATCGTACTCGACTCAATCTATTGTTTGTTGCAGCTAGAAATACAATATGTATACTTATGAATAGATTATTATTAAAGAAATTGAAAACGAAACAATTAAGGAATACTCATTATATATTCAAAGATATTCCTGTTCGTAATGAATTTGGCATGATTGCAACTATGCATGCTTTTGGAAGGGACCTTAAATGGAATCCACACATCCATTGTCTTGTACCGGAACTTGTATATTCGCAAAAAACAAACAAACTTAAGATGTTCCACCATTTCAATTTTTCTAGGCTTCGAAAAAACATTTCAATATCAGCTGATACATCTCATCATTGAATCTGGTAGTTTGAGTAAACTAGAAGAAAGAAACAGACTCTATAAAAAACACCCAAAAGGTTTCTATGTCTATGCCAAATCTAAATCAGATAATAATGATTCCAATAATGGTAAAAACATTCAAGGCTGCATAAACTACTTCATTCGCTATGCAGGTAGACCTGCCATGGCTGAAAATAGAATTACAGAATACAATAAAGAATCAAAGACTGTCAGTTGATTCTACAATGATCATAAGGATGAGAAAAGATATGATGTCACAGATAACGTAATCAACTTTATAAACCACCTTATTATACATATTCCAGACTACCATTTCTTAACCACTCGATATTATGGATTCTATGCCAATGCATCTAAGAACACATTGGACAAAGTTCATGCACTTCTTGGAATCAAAAAGAATAAAGATTATTCTCGTGAAACAAGAACTAAAGCCTTAAAAACAAACTCAATAAATTCAGATACCGCACACACTTGATTGATTCTTTTAACCTAAGACCCAATCCAATGTAAATGTGAATCTATAATGCAGTATACCTATACCTATAATCCTTTAGAAAACTCAAAGAATGACAGAGCATACAGAAAAAGATGTATTGATGAAATGATGCGAATGTATAAAAGAAGGATATAACCAATAAGAACTCCATACTAAACAAGGCTATTACCAATAGTCTGTTTTGTCATGCCAATAAAGTTCTAAACCCAGATAATTCGGTCATTTTTAAATTTTCAAATTCATCTTCTCCGAAACCAATTTCTTAATATATAAAAAATACAAATCCTACTAAAATATGCAAAGGCAAAAGAAAGCGTAGGTACAACACTACGCTTTACAAAATATCGATATTTTCTCCAGATAAAGCCTTATTCATGCTTCGTACGGCACAGAATTTTCCGCACATACTACAAGTATCACTGTGATCTTCTTCTGGCATACGTGATTGACGAATGGCTTTTGCGGTTTCAGGATCTAAAGCACACTCAAATTGTGCATCCCAGTCCAAAACCTTTCTTGCGTCTGCCATCTTGTCATCAATTTCTCTAGCTCCCGGTACCCCTTTGGCAATATCAGCCGCATGCGCTGCAATCTTAGATGCAATAATTCCCTGCTTTGTATCTTCTACATTTGGAAGTGCTAAATGCTCTGCAGGTGTTACATAACATAGGAAGGCAGCTCCTGACATAGCGGCAACCGCACCACCAATGGCAGCTGTAATATGATCATATCCAGGTGCAATATCTGTAACGATTGGACCTAGCACATAGAATGGAGCTCCCATACAAATTTGTTGCTGAACCTGCATATTGGCAGCTACTTGATTTAAAGGTACATGTCCAGGGCCTTCTACAATTACCTGAACATTGTGTTCCCATGCACGTTTTGTAAGTTCACCTAAACGAACCAATTCTTCAATCTGACATACATCTGTCGCATCTGCCAAACATCCTGGACGGCAAGCATCTCCTAAAGAAATTGTCACATCGTATTTTTCACAGATGTCTAAGATTTCATCATAATATTCGTAGAATGGATTTTCCTCACCTGTCATTGACATCCACGCAAATACTAAGCTTCCTCCACGAGAAACAATATTTGTCTTACGTTTGTGTTTTTTAATTTGATCAATTGTTTTTCTAGTGATTCCACAATGTAATGTCACAAAGTCCACACCATCCTTGGCATGTAATTCAACAACATCTAGAAAATCCTTAGCTGTTAAAGTATTTAAATCTCTTTGGTAGTGAATTACACTATCATATACAGGTACTGTACCAATCATAGCTGGACATTCTGCCGTTAATTTTTGACGGAATGGCTGTGTATTTCCATGACTCGAAAGGTCCATAATGGATTCTGCACCTAAATCTACGGCAGCCATAACCTTCTTCATTTCAATGTCATAGTCTTTACAGTCTCTAGATACACCTAGATTGACGTTGATCTTTGTGCGTAACATACTACCTACACCTTCTGGATCTAAAGATTTGTGGTTTTTATTTGCCGGAATAACAACTTTTCCACACGCAATTAACTCACGTAGAGCTTCTTCTGTCATTTTTTCTTTGTTCGCTACAATCTTCATTTCTGGCGTAATAATTCCTTTACGCGCAGCATCCATTTGTGTGGTATATGTAGCGCCTGTACTTACTGTACTTTCATTTGTTTTCATTTTAATTCTCCTTTTCAAATGATTATTTAACGTGACAAAAAGTGGTGCTCCCATTTTGCCACTAAAAAAGTGAGCAGCCAAAATAGGTCTACTCACATCAAAACAATGTATTTTCCTACGTTGGCATTATCCAAATCAGGTTATAGGTCGAAAGTCATACTTTCCTCTCAGCCTGTCATACAAGCTCCCTTTTTTATTTACATTTAAGTTATATACCAATTTTTTAAGATAGTAAAGACTAAATTACTTTCTAAAAATTGTTGCACTACAGCCATCCTTCTTTTTACTTTGATACATGGCTGAATCTGCTCTATAATACAAATCATCAAAGCTAAGCTCTTCTTTTCCATCATAAATACATGCTCCCAGACTAATCACGATCTTTTTATCTTCAAGCGCTTCAATTTTGATATTATTTATATTTTCAAACAAACGATCAATAAAAGATTGTGCACATTTTTGTTCCGTTACCCCAGGAATAAACATCGCAAATTCATCTCCACCTAAACGCATCACAACATCCTTATCGCGACATGATTTTTGGAGCGTATTCGCAATCGCAATAATCACTTCATCTCCTACCATATGGCCATAGGTATCATTAATGGCTTTAAACTTATCGCAATCCACTAAGCACATCATGCCACTAACTTTATTATTCAAAACACGCTCAATCATCTTTTCACCACTACCACGATTAGATATACCTGTCATAATATCGGTTTGTGCCATATATAAAAGCTTATCTTCCCTTTTCTTTTGTTCATCAATACATTCCACACAATATAGTACATGTAACAAATGACCATCCTCATCATAATCGACTGGAATAAAACGACTTCGACACCAGCCAGAAAGCTTACCATAAAATACATTCTCAATTGATTTTCGATTTTTTAATCTTTCTTCCAAAGTATTTAAATCAATAAAATCAAACTCGTATTCTAAATATTCTGGCTTACAAAACCTTTTATAAATTGTACGCATATGCTTCATAAAATTATCTTCAATATCGTATTTTTCATGTAATGCTTCTCTTCCTAAATATTTCAAAACAACATTATTGATTTTGACAATATGAAATTGATGAGTCTGCACATTAATATAGTGCATCGACATATAGATTTGAGCCAAGGCTGAATAGCCACTTAATTTAGCTGCCCTTTTTGTTTTGATCTGTGCATTACGAATTTTTAGAAAGGAAACTACCATCGTCGCAATCATATCTAAGAAGGTCGTTAATCCTAAGTTTTCATTGATTGGTGGATTATCAACGCCAAAGAATGCACTGATTTCATCTTTGTAGCGAATTGGACAAACCACTAGTGATTTCACATTTTGTTTCAATAACGTACTATACGTATATGGATGCTCTTCTTTGATTGTTTCAACATCTTGAATGATCACATTCTTTCCTTCATCAAAAATATCGTACCACCAATTAATAATATTCATATCTACATCCTGTAGATTATCAATTTCTTTCGATACACCCTGTGCACACCATTCATACGTATTATCAGTCACATGCTCTTTTTTATTATCTTCAAAAATATAAAACCGATCACACCCAATATGCTTACCAAAAAAACTAATAAATTCATAAATTTGTTCATCTGGCATATCGTACATAAGGGCAGATCTTAAAGCCTCATTGATTACCAGTTCATACTTCATGAGTGTCTTCATAAAAGCCTGCCTTTCTTTGTAAGAAATCTTTATTTATTAAATTATAATATGACTTTGGTTATATTATAGTTATATTTCAACCAAATAAATAATTTATTTATATACACAAAAATAAACTCTTTTAGTTATTTATCGCAATTATGACCAATCATTTCTCTGACTACTCCTCACCGCAAGCAGTGAGGACTTTGAACTGACAACATTATGCAGCAATCGCACATTATTTTCAAGCTTTGGATTTGTGTCTTTCTGTTGGAGAAGTGAACTCTACAATCAAGCACTACATTTAGCACACAAGAAATTGTTTTCTGTATCTCTACATAGAAACATGAGGACATGATTTCGAATCTGTTCTTCCTTAGTAACTTGATTTATATATCTAAGATTTGATTGATACTCATTAATTTCTGAGAAAAATCCCTATTTTCTATTGTTCTATCCTCTTTAAAACGAAAAAAGCTTAGCACGACACTAAGCTTATAAAATCTTCTTCTTTTAAAGGCTTTGAATAATAGAAGCCCTGTATTTCATCGCATTCCATTTCTTTAAGACAATCTCTTTGTTCCTTTGTTTCTACCCCTTCAGCCACAACCTTCAAATCTAGGCCATGGCCCAAATCGATAGCTTGTTGAACTATTTTTTTACCTCGATTCTGATTGATATAGTCAATCAAACTCTTATCAAGCTTAACAGTTGTAAATTTCAGTTCATTTAGACTCGTCAAAGAAGAATATCCGGAACCAAAATCATCCATATGAAGCTTAAATCCAGCTTTCACTAGCTGATCTGTAATTGCTGCAATTTGTTGTGAATATAAAGCAGCAGATTCCGTTAATTCCAATGGAACGCACGCAAATGGAATATCATTTTCTTTTACAATTTCAACATATCGCTCTACGACATTATTAAAATGAATACTTGCACGAGACAAATTAATGGAAATAGGAACGACAGGCAAATGATTTTGAATACGTTCATGCTGGAAGTTACATACACTTTTAAAAACATATTCATCTAATTGAACAACCAAACCATCCTTTTCAAATAAAGGAATGAATTTACCTGGTGGAATCAATTCTCCATCCGGTTTCTGCCAACGTACCAAGGCCTCTGCACCTACGATATGTTCATCTTTTACATCATATTTTGGTTGAAAATACACCTTAAATTCTTTATTTATGATTGCATTCTTAAAATCATTTTCCATTTGTCTTTGTGCCAATAATCTTTGATTCATTTCTGAAGTAAAGAAGGCAACATTTGTTTTAAAATCCTTTGAAATGCTCTTTACAGCTATCAAAGCACGGTCACAAATAATTGGAATCTGAAGACTCTTATCTATATTTTCATATATACCCATTTTAATACGAATATTAGGAATTGGTGCTTCCTCGACAATCTTATTCAAATTCTTTTCTATTTTTTCAACTTGCAGTTTATCATTACTATGGAACAAACCTAAGAGCTGATCTCCTTCGTAACGTGTCAATAAACCATTCTTTCCATAATACCGGAAGGCATTCGCAAGATAGACTAATACTTCATTTGCTTTTTTCGTACCATATGTTCCGTTGATCAGCTTAAAATCAGCTATATCCAAAACAATCACATAACAACTTTCATTGGAAATAAAATTAATAAAAGTTCTCGCATGATGATAAAATGCCTGTCTTGTATACAAAGCCGTTAATTCATCCTTTTCAATAGCTGCCAAAGTCATGCTGGATTCTCTAAGCTTTATAACACTGTCAATACGACTCTTAACAATTCTTGCGTTGTATGGCTTTGTGATAAAATCAACAGCTCCTAAGCCTAAGCATTTTAATTCATCTTCCTGTGAATTATTTCCTGTTATTACAATGACTGGAACATTTGCGAGTAAAGAATCTGATTTTTGACGATTCAAAAATTCAAATCCATCACATATAGGCATCACAACATCTAACAAGATGATTGAAATATCTTTATAATTCTGAGATAAAATTTTCAAGCCCTCTTCTCCATTGACGGCTTCGAGAACTTCATAATCATCCTCTAATGTAACCTTTAATATTTCACGATTGATTTCATTATCCTCGACAATTAAAACCTTTTGTCTAAGTCCATTTGGCACAATCGTATTATCCATCATACCTAAATTGTTTCTACGAATATCTAAGTCTTCATTCGCAAAACCAATAATAATTTGAGTAAGCTTATTACCTTCCATGATACGTCCAAAATGTGTATACATAAAATGAACTTCCGTATCACTTTTTGATTGATAATGAATATTAAAGTGTTCTGATTTTTCTAACCTTGCATAAAGAGAATCAAATGAAAGAGCCATTCGTAACATATCTCGATTTTTTTCATAGACACGCTCATCAATATATTGATTCATCGCATCATCATAATTCATGCATAAAGAAAAACCAGGCAACTTTAATGTTTCCTTAAAAGCATAGATTTGTTGACTCTCACAATCAACAATATAGATGTTTTTAAATTCATCGCCTAGTATTTGATAAATGCGACTAGAATCAAAATCTTTCATAAAAACCTCTTTCAAATAATATAAATAACCAACATTATTATATAACCAAAACTTTCATTACGCAAACAACCCAAAAAAATAAAAAATAAAAAATAAAAAATAAAAAAAGTGTCTAATGACACTTTATCATTATTTACGGTTTGCGTTTACCGATTTCATGATTTGACGAATCTGTGCTTCACTAGGTTTACGTCCCATTTGTAAGAACATTGCACGAATCATCTTTTCATTAATAGGTGGATTTTCTTTAATTTCTTTTTCAAACTTCTTACGAGTGAAGTAGAAAGTAACCAAGCCACCAACGATGGCTCCCACTATCGTATAAAAAATTGAACCCATGTTTTAGTCAACCTCACTATCTACTCATTTATTCTACTATCTTTTTACGCTTTTGACAATATGAATTGACCACTATATTCCGTTAAAATTACAGATAAGAAGATCAATAAGCCTCCTAAAATCATAATTGGACTCTTTGCTTCATGTAATAATATGAAACCAAATACATTCGCAAATAAAGATTCTGTACACAAAAGTACACTTGCACTTGAGGCATCTGTATACTTTTGTGCAAGTGTCTGCAGCTGGAAAGCTAGATATGTCGCAATTAAAATCATATATCCACAGCTCAAATACGCATGCATTGTGATTGTTTCAGGAATGGTTTCCAAGCCTAAAGCCAAAGGAACGGAAAGTAAAGCCGCAATACTCATTTGTACGGCATTAATTGCGATGGAATTGCTGTTTTTTGTTGCATACTCCAAGGAAATAATGTGACACGCAAAGAACAAAGCACATGTCAGTGATAAACAATCACCAAAACTAAATAAGAAATAGCCTTTTGATAAGCTTAAACATGCGATTCCTGCTAAACACACCATACTAGCCAAAAGCTGACGGTTGCTCGGTTTCTTTTTCCAAAGAATCCATACTATATAAGGTACAAGTACAACATTAACAGCTGTTAAGAAAGCATTTTGTCCTGTATTTGTCAAAAACAAGCCAAAGGTTTGAAAGGCAAACGCCAAATACATCAAGACACCCGAAATACTTCCTCGTACAAGTGCTTTCTTTGAAATCTTCACTTTACTTGTCATGCAAACTACAATACTGACAAGAGCCGCTCCAATAAAGCGAATCATTAAAACAGTAAAGGGAGCAAAAGTTTGTAATGCAGCATCTGTAGCAATAAAGCCACCACCCCATATAGCTGCTACTAAAAGGCAAACAAAATTGGCTTGTTGTTTACTCATATCTTAATCCTTATCGAACAAAGATGGTTGCTCAAAATCATCTTGTTTTACCCAGAAACCATCTTCCACATTTTCTAGTGGTGAAATCCATTCAAAACGATCAACCTTGCCAAATGGCGAAGAGAATGTAGATTGTGCATTCATTAAACTGATTTCTTTCGCTTCAAAACGTAAAATCTCATCTGTATAGACTTCACACTGCGAATTTAGATCTACCATTTGAACATTCAATATCGTATTTGGATTAGACTTTACAAGCTTACAAACACGATTTCCCTTAGCAGGTCGATTTAATGAAGCAATTTCAATCTGTTTCATACGTTTCAAAGATAATGTAGTTGTAGAAATAAGAACTTGCTCATCACGATTTTTATTGATACAAATAGAAGCTACACCATCATCCTTGGATAAGTTTGTGGCCTTTACACCTTTTGATTTATTTGAAACCAAAGGAATTTGTTCTACCGGATACATCAATCCATAACCTTGTTCCGTTACTAAAATAACCTGATCATCTGGCTTATAAGATAGGGTTGCACAAATCATTTCGTCCATAGCCCCAATTTTCATGCATACCATTGTTTTATTCGAACGACTGACTTCAAACTCTTTTAAATCTGTTCGTTTGATCATGCCGTGGCGACTAGCACTTACAACATGAACTCCTGATTTAAAGGAATCCAATACGTAAGCTGCGATGATTTTTTCACTTGAATCCATCTTGATATAATTCGAAATATGACTACCTAGATCCTTCCATTTAGCCTCTTCAATCTGATATACCGGAATATATCCATATGTACCTCGATTTGTGAAGAACAATAGTGTCTGTAAAGTATGACTAGCTCCGTAACAAATCAATGAATCCGTGTCCTTTCGTTGTGTCATCGCATCATTTGAAGCATTAAAGCTACGCATTGATACACGTTTAATATAACCATCACGAGTCACAGTAATCATACATTCTTCTTTTGAAATCATAGCTTTTTCATCAATAACAATTTCCTTAACTTCATGTACAATATCTGAAAGTCGAGGAGTATCAAATTCTTCATTGACCTTTTCTAATTCTTCAACCATGACCTTATGAAGCTCGCACTTATCTGAAATAATTTTTTCTAATTCGGCAATATCACTTTGAAGCTGCTTAAATTCAGCTTTTAGTTCTTTCACATCTGTATTCGTTAAACGATACAAACGCATCACTACAATGGCCTCTGCCTGCTTTTCTGTAAAGCCAAAGCGCTCAATCAAATTCTTTTTGGCATGTGACTTATCCTTCGACTTACGAATGATTTGAATAATTTCATCCATAACACTTACAGCTTTGATTAAGCCCTCTAATATGTGTGCTCGATCTTTTTTTGCTGCCAAATCATACTTACTTCTACGAATGACAACATCTTCTCTATGGACAATAAATGCATCAAGCATCATTGCCAAAGACATCTGTACGGGTGCCTTATTTACAATCGCAATGACATTGTAGTTATATGAAACTTGTAAATCCGTATTCTTATACAAGTAATTTAATATTTGTTCATCATTACTATCTTTTTTAAGATCCACGACAATTCTAAGTCCTGTACGATCACTTTCATCACGAACATCTAAAATACCATCAATTTTTTTATTTAAGCGAATCTCATCAATTTTCTTTACAAGATTCGATTTGATTACCTCATAAGGAATCTCATGAATCACAATTTGTTTAATTGTACGAGTAGGGACAACCTCGACCTTTGAACGAATCAAGATACGTCCGCGTCCTGTTTGAAACGCTTGTTTAATTCCATCAAGACCCATGACAATACCGCCTGTAGGAAAGTCGGGTCCTTTGACAAACTGCATCAATTCTTCTAAGCTGCAGTCTGGATGGGATATACGATAAATACTAGCTTGAATAACTTCATTTAAATTATGTGGTGGAATATTTGTGGCATATCCAGCGGCAATACCTGTAATTCCATTCACTAACAAGTTTGGAAATCGAGCAGGTAATACGGTTGGCTCCATTTTTTCATCTGAGAAGTTAGGTGCCCATTCCACTGTATCTTTATCAATATCCTGTAATAAAAAATCACTGATTTTGGCAAGACGTGCTTCCGTATAACGCATCGCAGCCGCTGGATCATCATCAATAGACCCATTATTTCCTTGCATATCAATCAATGGGTTGGTAATTTTCCAGTTTTGCGACATACGAACCATCGCATCATATACTGAGCTATCTCCATGAGGGTGATAGTTACCAATTACATTACCGACTGTCTTTGCGGATTTATGATAGGGCTTATTGTATGTATTCCCATCTTCATACATCGCATACAAGATACGTCTTTGAACAGGCTTTAAACCATCTCTTGCGTCTGGTAAAGCACGTTCTTGAATAATATATTTTGAATATCTGGCAAAACGATCTGCCATGATATCTTCTAAAGAATTCTTTAAAACATTATGTTTTACTTCTTTTTCTTTCACGCACTTACCTCCTTATAATCATCCTCTAATGTAAACACGACATTATCTTCGATCCAATTACGACGAAGCTCCGCCTTGTCACCCATTAACTCTGTTACACGTTTTTCTGCCATCATCGCATTTTCAATCGTCACACAAAGTAATGTTCTTGATTCAGGATTCATTGTCGTATCCCATAGCTGTGTGGCATTCATTTCACCAAGACCTTTATATCGAGTAATGGTATAGCCATTCTTCAATTCAGCTTTTTTCTCATCTAATTCTTCATTCGTATATAAATAATATTCTTTTCCACCTTTCGCAATACGATAAAGTGGTGGAAGCGCAATATACAACATTTCATGTGTAATTAAATCGCGCATATAACGATAGAAGAATGTTAATAATAAATTTTGAATGTGTGCCCCATCATCATCGGCATCGGTCATAATAATAACCTTATAATAGTTAGAATCCTCTGCCGTAAAATTAGCACCTACTCCGGCTCCTAAAGCATGAATAATAGTATTTAATTCTTCATTCTTTTCAATAGCTTCAAGACTTGCCTTTTCTGTATTTAATACTTTACCACGCAAAGGCAAAATCGCCTGATATTTAGAATCACGTCCCTGCTTTGCAGAACCACCGGCAGAATCCCCTTCGACTAAGTATAACTCTTTTCTTCTAGCATCCTTACTTTGTGCAGATGCAAGCTTTCCAGATAAAACTCTTTCTGAACGGTTCTTGCCCTTTCCATTACGAATATCCGCACGAGCTTTACGAGCTGCATTACGTGCTTGCGCTGCCTTAATGATTTTTCGAACTAAGGCATTTGCGATTTCTTTATTCTCCTCTAAGAAATAACGAAGATTTTCTGATACAACCGTTTCCGTAGCCGGTTTCGCCTCTGGTGTACCCAACTTTTCTTTTGTCTGACCCTCAAATTGAAGATAATCTTCAGGAATCGTTAAATTGATGACAAGTGTTAATCCTTCTCTAACATCATTTCCATCAAAGCCTTTATCTTTTTCCTTTAAGAACCCATTTTTACGAGCATATTCATTGAAGACTTTTGTGAAGGCTTGTTTCGCTCCTGTTTCATGTGAACCTCCATCACGAGTACGAACCATATTTGTGAAAGAAAAAATATTTTCCTGATACTCATCTGTATATTGGAAGCATCCCTCCACTACAATTTGATTACTTTCTCCTCTGAAGCTAATTGAATCGTGCATTGGCGTATGATCTTGATTCACTTCTTCAATAAAAGCCTTTAATCCATCTTCATATTGATAGATCACTTCTCTTTCTTCCTTACGTTTATCACGCACAATCATTTTTAACCCTTTTAATAAAAAGGCATCCTCCTGTGCTCGTTCACAAATGGTTGAATAAGAGAAATGAACCGATTTAAAAATAGATGGATCCGGTTTAAAAGAAACAGTACTTCCTGTACGATTGGTCTTTCCTACTTTTTCAAGCTTTCCAATCTTACTTCCCCCATCTTCAAATGTCATACTCCATATATTTTTTCCATCATGAACGGTCACCTTACACCATGTACAAAGTGCATTTACAACACTGGCACCTACACCATGTAATCCTCCAGCACTTGTATAGCCTCCATGACTAGTAAATTTTCCACCTGCATGCAGAATGGTAAAGATAACTTGAAGTGTGCTCACTCCCGATTTATGCTTTCCAACAGGCATTCCACGCCCATGATCTTCTACAGTGACGCTGCCATCTTTTTCTAATGTGATCGCAATTTCATTACCATATCCATTTAAGGCTTCATCAATCGCATTGTCTACAATTTCCCAAACAAGGTGATGCAGACCCTTTGAATCCGTAGATCCTATATACATACCTGGACGCTTTCTAACGGCATCCAAACCCTCTAAAATAACGATACTATTTTCATTATATTGTTGTTTTGGCATACTATCCCTACTTTCCAACGTAATTTTTATTATATCAACAAATCAAAAAAAGTGCACATAAATTCCTGCTAAATCTACCATTGAATATACTTCTTATATCCACATCATATATGTCAATTTATTAAAATTAAAAAGATGTTTTGCATACCCTTTTCTCAAACCCATACTTTCCTTTCCATGTCCTGCGACAGGTTCAATTATGTCTACTTCTAACAATTTAGTTAGTATTTAGATACAGCTAAACGCTATAATCCAACAAGATTCATGACATCTTCTCTGCCAAATACTTGATTGTATCCAAATTCTTCAAAAAGAGTTTCAATATGATGTATTGTTTTCTTACTGAAATTAACACTTCCAATATCCACTTTTTCGATATACATTTTATATCCACATCATTTATGTCAAATCATTAATTTTTTCATCCAATTCTCGACTAAGTAGATCAAAACTGCTAAAATAAGTTTCGAGGTGGAAGAAATGAAAACTATTCTATGTATTTTATTAGGTTACTTATTAGGATCTTTACCCTTCGCATTGATTATTGGTAAAGTTTTCTATCATACAGACATACGCCAATATGGCTCAGGAAATTTAGGTGGAACAAATGCTGGAAGAGTTCTAGGAAAAAAAGCTGGTATTTCTGTTATCTTGTTTGATGTATTAAAGGTTGTCTTGGCCATTGCGATTGCGACACAAGTCTCTAAAGTTGCGGGTATCTGGACAGGACTTGCATGTTGTGTAGGACATTGTTATCCAATTTTTGCGAAATTCCGCGGTGGAAAAGCTGTAAGTACAATGTTTGGCTTCTTATTTTCTACAAGCATCTTCCTATTCCAAGATGCAAGCTACTTACTTGTCCCATTCGGTATGTTTATCATCGTATTATACATCTTTAAATATGTATCATTAGCAAGTATGTGTGCAGCTATTGCCAGCAGCCTATACATCACAGCTCTTATGTTTGGTGCAAATGTTGAAAACATCTGTGTTATTGTCGCAAGCTGGTTAATGACAATTCTAGTTATTTACAGACATCGCACAAACATTGAAAAAATTAAGTCTGGAACAGAAAATACAATCTCGTGGTTATAGAAAGTTTTTAAGAAACTTTCTTTTTTTTATGTCTTTTTCACATAGAACCCGTATCATTAATACTATGAACTACTTATATTATGAATTTAAAACCAGTCAAGTATGCATAGTAAAAGAAAATGAAAAGAAATACCATAACAGTATGAGTATAAACGCATACTTCAATGAAAAATGCTTAATGAATGGAGCCAGTCTAAAAGGAAGACAAGAGGCCTTCATGTATCAAATGAAAGTTAAAAAGTTTATTCCAATCATTGTTTCTGTTCCAAAGCAGGAAATTTATTTTCCAAACAAGTCAAAAAAAGATCCAAATTGTCTATGGATCAACTATGCGAATATCCAACACGTTTCCTATTATGATTCCTTTTGTCGCATTCTATTTAAGGATGGAACTTATCTAGATTGTACACATCCCAAAAGAATTCAGCATTCCTTGCAACAAATATTTCGATACATTAAAAAAAATACACCAGTCTAACTGGTGTATTAGTGACATCCTCCACCACATGATGAGCAATCATGTGAGCAGCTTGATTGTTGCATCTGTTCTTCATGACGAAGTGTATTTACGCCTAAACCTTCAATGCATACTGTGGCATTATCTGCCAAATTTGATACTTCTACGATTGTACAAGCTGGGAATGGTTCATCCACAAAGTTTTTAAAAGTTGCCAAGAACGCATCCTTATCATTGATATCCTTTAAATATACAGTGAATTTTACAACATGGTGAAGCTGTAAGCCATAGTTTGATAATACATCAATCACCTTATTAATTGCTGTAATTGTTTGTTCCTGAATGCTTTCTCCAAGGCCTGTTTGCCCACTTAAATAAAAGAAGTCACCTAATTGAACCATATTTGAAACACATGGTGCTCCCTCTTGTTTTCCTGCTGATTTTAAAAATATATTCATAGTGTTTTAATTCCTTTCTTATTCTATTATATAGAATCTGTACCATCTTCTAAAGTATTTTGCACTAAAATTTCACGTGGTTTACTACCTCTTGCAGGTCCAATAATGCCATTGGCCTCCAAAACATCCATTAATCGAGCCGCTCTTGAATACCCGACAGAGAATTTTCTTTGTATCAAAGAAGTACTTGCCTTTCTTGATCCAATCACAAAACGCTTGACCTCTTCATATAGAGGATCCGCTGTCACATTACCTGCTTCATTACCTTGATTTTGTAAATCCTTTAATTGGATAAAGGCATCATCATACTTAGGCATAGCCTGTGACTTCACATATTCACAAATATGGTTAACCTCTTCATCCTGAATAAATACACCTTGAATGCGTTTTGGACTCGTTTCACCATTTGGCAAATACAACATATCCCCATTTCCAAGCAATCTTTCAGCTCCAGCTTGATCTAGAATCGTTCTAGAATCAACGGCCTGAGATACCGCAAAAGCAATACGACTTGGAATATTGGCCTTAATAACACCCGTAATGACATCGACACTTGGTCTTTGGGTTGCGACAATCAAATGAATACCCGCTGCACGTGCTAACTGTGTAATTCTTTGAATACTTGCCTCTACCTCTTTAGCTGCCACCAACATCAAGTCGGCCAACTCATCAATAATAATCACAATACGAGGCAACACCTTTAAATGCTCGTCCTTATGCGTTTTAACATACTCATTATAAGCTGTAATATTACGCACACCTAAATCGCCAAACAAATCATAGCGACGATCCATCATTTCCACAATGACCTTCAATGCCTTATTTGCTAAATCTCCATCCGTAATAACTGGAGATAATAAATGTGGTACATCATTATAAGGTGTAAACTCAACCTTTTTAGGATCAATCAAAACCAATTTAACTTCGTCTGGCTTTGTTCGCATCAAAATCGATGAAATAATCGCATTCACACATACCGATTTACCACTACCCGTAGCACCTGCAATCAATAAGTGTGGCATACGATTTAATTCACCATAAACATTATTGCCCATCAAATCTTTACCCAGGCAGAATAATAATTTTTTATCCTTCATAGAATCTGGAATTGTACGCATTAAATCCTTCATCTGCACTGTTGTCTTTTCCACATTTGGAATTTCAATTCCTACACTCGCCTTACCTGGAATCGGTGCCTCAATACGAATGTCCTTGGCCGCCAATCCCATCTTAATATCATTTTGAAGGTTGCTGATTTTATTAACACGCACACCTAGTTCTGGCTTGATTTCAAACTTTGTAACACTTGGACCAATATGAATTTGAACAAGCTTTGCCTCTACACCAAACTCATGTAAGATTTCAATTAGCTTTTCGCCCTTTTCCTTTGCGGTTGTGACATTCGCATTGGATCTTGATTTACGCTCAATGTCTGATAAAACATTTAGCTTAGGAAGCTTATAGTTTTTAAAGTCTGTATTTTCATCGAGAATATATCGTTTGGGTTCTGCCTTTTCAATAACCCCCTCATTCACAACTGGTACTTCTTTTTTCTCAACCACTTTTTCCTTTGGTTCTTCATCCACATCCATCATAAAGCTAGGTTTTCTTGGTTCTAAATCCCCAATAATTAAAGGCTCATCCTCTTCTTTTTCCTCTTCCACGCTCGAATCCATTTGTGCTGGTTTCACAGGATCTGCATTAATAATTTGAAAGCTCGATTCATTTGTATCTTCATCTTCAAAAATAAAGCTTTGACGATCAATAGACACTGGTTTTTCCTTAACAGGCACACTCTTCATTTGTTTCCTTGGCTTTCTTTCAAAGCCCATGATCTTCTCATATCCAAACATTAAGATTCCAAGTACAACCAACAATAAAATCATGATATATGTACCTGAATAATCAAATAGAGATTGAAACAAACAAAATAATAAGGCTCCCAATAACCCTGACATACTTGGCATTCCATCAATGATAATGTTTTTGGCATGTTGCATAACATAGCTTAATCCAAAGCTTCCTGGTTCAGGCTTAAATTCGATAACAGAGGCCCCTAGACACAATGCCATCAATAAGAAAATAGCTCCAAAAAGGTATCTTTTACGGATAGGAAGTTGATCCTTATTAAAAATCTTAAGCCCACTCACTCCAATCGCAACGACAAAAAGTATGTTGGTCAAGATACCAAATAAAAACGCAAAGAAATTATGTAAGAAAGAGCCTACAACACCGAGCTTAAACAGTGCTATAAAACTAATAAATATCATACAAATAAGGAAACACAAACGAAACAAGTTTGAGTGCAACCAAGACGTTTGTGTTTTCTTTTTCGTAGATTTTCTTCGTGTTGTTTTTTTTCTGGCTTTAGCCATACTCTACCCCACTTTCTACTTATTTAAGTTTATTTCGAGAATAACCGGTAAAATCATCGGTCTCTTTGCGGTTTGTTTATAAAGATACTTAGAAACCTTATCACGGATCAAATTACGCGTCTCTAAATTATCATACGTTTTATTCTCAACCGCCTCGTTGATTGTATCCTCCATAATTTTGGCAACATCACCCGTAATGTATTCTGCATCACGCAAGTAGATCAATCCACGACTTTGTACATCTGGACCATTAATGATCTTTTTTGTCTTGGCATTGATACCAATTGCCAAAATCATTACACCATCTGTACTTAAGGTTTCACGATCCTTTAATACAACACCGGCCATATCCCAGTTTTCTTTTCCATCAATCATTGTTTCATGTAGCTCAAGCTCCATTGAACAAGAAACTAATTTACGATTCTCAAAAGTAGCCACCTGACCATTATCTAAGATAATGATACGACTTGGATCATATCCCATTTCCACGGCAATCTGTGAGTTCATATGTAGTAAACGATATTCACCTTTGATTGGAATATAGTACTTTGGCTTTGTAAGGAAAATCATCATCTTTAAATCTTCTTTACTAGGGTGCATACTTAAAACATTCTTGTCTAAGACAATGATTTCACCCTCTTTTTTATACATGTCATTTTCCATGCTCTTAAATTCATTTTCAACTCCAGGCACAACTGGACTTGCCACAACAATGACATCATCTTGATCAAAGTCAATAGAATCCAATTCATTATTGGCAATGTTGTTGATGGTTTTGAATAATGATTTACCTTGTCCTGAAATGATAACAACTACATCTTTCATGGAATTATCAAAATCTTGAGGATCTACAACTAGAGTTGGATCGACCTCATATCCAATATCTTTCAATCTTTCAACAAGCTCACGCAATTCTTTTGAATAGAAAACCATTTTACGATGACTTGCCATACAACAATCAATGATTTCTTGAATACGATATACACTTTGGTTATATACACTAACAAATACTCGCTTTTGTTCATGTGTTTCTAGTACCTGCAAAAGCTTAGGTGCAATACGATGATTTGGCGAAGTATGGCCACTTCTCTCTGCTCCCTTACTTTCTTGTAATAAAGCCAATACACCTTCATTTCCAATTTCAGAAACAGTTGTAAAATCAGCTCTATACGCATCATCTAAATCATCATAATCTTCAATAAATTCACCTGAATACACAATATAACCTTGATCCGTTTGAATAGCTAGACCAAACGTTCCAGGATATGCATGGGTAATTGGGAAGAAAACAATTCTTCTTTTTCCAATACGCTTTTTTTCATTTCTTTTTACTGAATGCACACGAACTCCCGAAATATGTTCCTGACGAATCATTTTCTGTACTTCTTTTACGGCAAGCGGAGCTGTATATACATCACAAGGGACTTGTTTTAATAAGTAAGGTAAAGCACCCATAACATCATCATGACCATGGGTAATAAAAATAGCGGCAACACGGTCTTTATTTTCAACTAAATATGTAAAATCCTGAATAATAAATTCAATTCCTAATGATTCTTTATTATCTGGGAACTTAATTCCCGCTTCAATCACATAGATTGATTGATCGACCTCCACACAGAATAAATTTTTTCCATCTTCATCCAATCCGCCAAGGGCAAAAATGCGAATCTTTTCTGTCAATGAAGGAATTTTTTCTTCTTTCATATTATCTCCTTTTAATAGTATTATTTTTTTAATTATATCACACCGCAACGCCATCTAAAGAGAAACTTTTCGCATCTGTGATTTCGACTTCTACAAAATCTCCAGGATGAATATTTTCACCTTTAAAATTAACTAATTTTTGGGTGTCTGTATATCCAGAATATACTTTTTCATTCTTCTTACTTAAGCCATCCACCAATACAGTAACGGTACGTCCTACATAAGCTTTATTCTTTTCTAATGCAAAATCATTCCATGTTTTATTTAATTTTGCTAAACGTTTTCTCTTTGTCTCCATATCAATTGAGTCTTTCATACGACTGGCTGGTGTACCAGGTCTTGCTGAGAAAATAAACGTAAAGGCATTGTCGTATTTACAATAACGAACTACATCTAGAGTGTGTTCAAACTGTTCATCTGTTTCATTTGGGAAACCAACAATAATATCTGTAGAAACAGAAACGTTTGGAATCGTATTCACAATCTTGTCATATAAAGCTAAGTATGATTCTTTTGTATAACGACGACCCATTAATTTAAGTACATCATCATCTCCCGATTGTAAAGGCAAGTGAATGAATGGCATGATATTGTCATATTTGGCAATAATATCAATCATTTCTTCTGTGAAATCCCAAGGATGGCTTGTTGTAAAACGAACACGAGGAATTCCAATCTTTGCGACCTCTTCTAATAATGTGGCAAAATCCTGCTCATTATCCATATCTTTTCCATACGCATTTACGTTTTGTCCTAATAATGTGATTTCTTTATAGCCTTCCTCTTTTAATTGTTGAACCTCTTTTAAGATTTCAGACATTTTACGAGAACGCTGCTTACCACGAGTATAAGGGACAATACAATATGTACAGAATTTATCGCAGCCATACATAATGTTGACCCAAGCCTTAAATGTTCCAAAACGATGAACTGGTAAGTTTTCGTAAACCTCTCCTTCTTTCGAATAGATTTTTACAACCTTCTTACCTTCAAACATACAACTATATAACATACCTGGAAGATCTTGAATATTATGCGTACCAAATAATAAACGTACCTGAGGGTATTTTGTCAATAATGTTTCAACTAAGCCTTCCTCTTGTGCCATACATCCGCAGACACCAATCACTAATTCTTTATTTTCACGATATAAACGTTTAAAGTTTCCAATTTCACCTAATACTTTTTCTTCAGCATTTTGACGAATTGCACAAGTATTGATGATAATGACATCACTGCCTTCTGCCATTTTATTTGGTGTAAATCCACATTCATCCAAAATACCGGCAATTGTTTCGCTATCACGTTCATTCGCCTGGCAACCATAAGTCGAAATAAAATACTTTTTACCTCTTCCCATCATACGAGCTGCTTCAGGAATTGTAAATGTATCAACACGATCAATTGTATTTGTCGTACGCTTTTGTGCTTCTTTTAAATCGGGTAATACCCATCCTGGTTTTTGTTTCATATTGACCTCTCTTTCCAAAAAAAATTGCCAAGCATTAAGCTTGGCAAAAGTTTAAATTTGAATTACTGGTTGATTGCTCCAACAGGGCAAGTTCCTACGCATGAACCGCAGTCAATGCAAGTTCCTTCGTCACAAACTGATTTTCCTTCATCATCTAATGAAAGAGCTCCAACTGGACATCCTCCTACACAAGCACCACATCCGATGCAAGCGTCTTTATCGATATTTACTGCCATTGTCATTTCCTCCTTGTTTAATAATTTATACTCAAATTATAACTATAACCTAGAAGTGAATCAAGACAGTTTAGTAAGTGGAGGCTTACCGTAATTCATTTACCATACTTAAAAAATTGAAGTCGGGACTAAAGCCCGACATTTTTATTTTGCGTATTCCTGGGCACGTGTCTCACGAATAACATTAACTTTAATTTGACCTGGATATGTCAATTCAGATTCAATCTTATCACGAATATCACGAGCTAATTTAACACAAGTCAAATCATCTACATGTTCTGGATTTACTAAAACACGAATTTCACGCCCTGCTTGAATCGCAAATGCGTTTGCTACACCTTCAAAACCATTCGCAATCTTTTCTAAGTTTTCAAGACGGTTGATATAGGCCTGAGCACTTTCCTTACGTGCTCCTGGTCTTGCAGCACTAATTGTATCGGCTGCGATTACCAAATGACTTGTCAAGAACTTAGGTTCTACATCCCCATGGTGTGAGTGGATCGCATTCAATACGATTTCCTTTTCACCATGCTTCTTACAGAACTTGTAACCCAATTCTACGTGAGATCCATCTTGCTGTTCAATATTTAAGGCTTTACCAATGTCATGCAATAAACCTGCACGTTTGGCAATTTGCTGATTCAATCCTAATTCAGCAGCCATACAACCCGCAATATAAGCAACCTCCATAGAGTGCTGTAATGCGTTTTGACCATAAGAATAACGATATTTTAATGTACCAATCAATTTTACGATTTCACGATCGATACGACCAATACCCAATTTGAAAATTGCTTCTTCCCCAGCCTTCATGATTTCCTGATCAATTTCATTCTGGTACTTCTTAACAACTTCTTCAATACGTCCTGGTTGAATTCTTCCATCACGAATTAAATGTTCCAAAGCTAAGCGAGCCACTTCACGACGCACTGGATTAAAACATGTGATTGTAATTAAATCTGGTGTATCATCGATATTTAATTCAACCCCTGTCGCCTGTTCGAAACAACGAATGTTACGTCCCTCACGACCAATGATACGTCCCTTCATTTCTTCACCAGGTAAAGAAACAACACTTACGGTTTTTTCTTGTGTTTCCTGTTGAGACATACGCTCAATAGCTAAGGCAATAATATTTTGTGCCTTTTCATTGGCAGTAGCCTTTGCCTCATCTTCTTTATCCTTGATATATGCAATTGTTTCATGTTCCATTTTCTTTTCGACAATTGCGAACAATTCATCTCTTGCTGCCTGACTCGACATTTTGGCAACATTTTCTAAAACCACAACCTGTTTATCAATTTCTTCTTGTAGTTTCTTTTCTTTTTCGTCTAATGATGACAGTTTGTCAGCAACACTTTTCATTTTTTCATTAATCTGACGCTCTTTTTGATTTAACGCTTCATCACGAAAATTCAAGTTATCTTCTCTACGCAATAACTTGTTCTCTAATTCCATTGATTCTTGTTTACGTTCTTTAATCTCTTTTTCAGCTTCAACACGTAAATCGTGTGCTTGGGTCTTTCCGTCTAACACAGCTTGTTTTACGCGAGATTCCGCTTCATTTTGAGCTTCCTTTAAAATTTGTTCTGCTTTTTGCTGATTCTTATTTAAACCTGCTTTTGAAATTCCGACCATACAGCCAGTTCCAAGCGCAAGACCTGCGACACCAGACAAAACGATCCATAGTACATCCATACTATTTCCTCCTTTTCGTCCTTTGTTCTAGGTAAAACCAAAAATATTATACACGAAATCAGCTATAAAGTCTATTAACTCAAAAGCTAAAATAAAAGATGTTTGCTTAAACAAACACCTTTAGAATAAAGCACGAATCGCAAAGAAAATCAAAACAATGACACCTAATACGATACGATACCAGCCAAATACTTTGAAATCATGTTTTTTAATGTATGACATCAAGAAGCGAATCACAAAAATAGACACAACCAATGCCACAAGCATACCTATAATTAGAATAAAGAATTCTAAAAAGCTAAACGCAAAGCCAAATTTCACAAGTTTCAAAAGACTTGCTCCAAACATTACTGGAATAGCCAAAAAGAAAGTAAATTCAGCTGCTACGGCACGACTTACTCCAATCAACAAGCCTCCAATAATAGTTGCACCAGATCTTGAAGTTCCTGGAAGCACAGCTGCAATTACTTGGAATAAGCCAATAATCAATGCATCTTTATAAGATAAAGCAGATAAGCTATTTACAGTTGGACGCATATCTTTATTGCGATTTTCTACATAAATAAATGCCACACCCACTAAAATCAACATAATCGCAACCACGAAGCCATTATACAAGTGTTCATCGATCCAATCATCCAAAGCCAAGCCAATAACAGCAGCAGGAATGGTAGCCACTAATATTTTTGACCATAAGACCCAAATCGATTTTACTGAAACACATTTACCTTCTCGCGTTTTCTTAAATGGAAATATCTTATTCCAATACAACAATACAACGGCTAGAATTGCACCTAGCTGAATCACGACAAGAAACATAGACCAGAATGATTTAGATACATTCATTGGCATAATTTCTTCTAATAAGATCATATGACCTGTTGAACTAACAGGAAGCCATTCGGTAATTCCTTCAACAATACCATATATTATCGATTTTAAAATTTCGATCATATTATCCTCCATACTACAGAAAAAGCCAGGAAATCCTGGCTACATTTTTACTTCTCAACGATTTGTTTGCCGTTGTATTCGCCACAAGAGCACATCTTGTGAGCAAGTTTATATTCACCACAATTTGGACAACGAGTCAACGCTGGTTTCACCAATTTGTAATGTGTTCTACGTTTTGCTTTACGTGTTTTTGAATTTCTTCTCTGTTGAACTGCCATGCTTGCACCTCCTAGTCATCATCCAGTTTGAAATCATTTAACTTTTCCCACCGTGGATCAATCTTTGGCTCTTCCTTATCCTGATCAGATAAAAGTTGCCAACCATCTCCCTTTGGATATTGATCACGAGGTAAACGAGTGATACTCATTGGAGCCTCATATAATATCGCCTGGAAAATCTCTGGGTTAATATCGATTGTATCTTTTTTCACCACGATAATTTCCTGATCTTCTGCATCCTGTACCGGAACAAAAGAATACGTTTGCTGCGACTCCGCTTCAAATGGAAAATCGATATCTTCATCTGTAATCGAATCAAGAACAATCATTGTTCCATCCATTTTCAAATCACTCGATACGAAATTCATTCCGTCAAACTCTAATGTACCCGTAACATGTACATCTGGAATAGACTTGACAGAAGTATGATGAAGCAGATCGTTTTCTTCAACCGCAATCCACTCATCAATATTAATAATATGGTTTTTTGCATTTAAGAAGTCTTTTCTATTAAATTTCACGATCTTCACCTCATGTCGCATTTGATATTATAATAAAAGTAATTCATAAAGTCAATATTTCCACGAGAAAAAGATTTTGTTATCATAATGAATATGAAAACATGTGGAATTATTACAGAATACAATCCTTTTCACCAAGGACACCTATATCATATCAAAAAAACGAAAGAATTAACACAATGTGATTGTTTAATTGCGATTGTTTCCAATCATTTCACCCAAAGAGGCCTGCCTAGCCTAATGCGTATGGAAGATAAAACCAAACTTGCCCTAGAAGCCGGATGCAATCTCGTCATTGAATTGCCACCTTGTTATGCAGCACAAGGCGCTGATTACTTTGCCAAATATGCCATAGAATCACTAAATGAAATACAAATCGACCAGATTTGCTTTGGTTCTGAAACCAATGATATTCAAAAGCTTAAACAATTATCTTTAAAAATGGAACAAATCAAAAAGGATCCTTCCCTTAGTATGAATCAAAATCTTTATGCCAACGATTTGATTCGTCCAAATGACATTTTGGGAATTCAATATATTAAGCAATGTGAGAAACATCATATTGAATCCATCTGTATTTCAAGAAATGAAACCTTTAAAAGTGCTACGCAAACACGTATAGATTATTTTAATGGTCTTTCCCAATTTAACGATAAATATTTCTTAGAAAATCAATCGTGGCAACATTATTATACTTATTTAAGAAAATATTTAATCCTAACTGATGTTCATGTTCTATCCACATTCTTTCTTGTGAATGAAGGAATTGAATATCGCTTAAAGGAAAATGCCAAAAAATATACAGATTGGGATAGTTTTCTTTCTGCTTCTATTTCAAAAACATATACGCGTGCGCGTATTCAAAGAACTTGTATGTTTATATTGCTACAAATCACAAAAGAACAGATGAAGGAAAACAATCATTTCAAAGAAGTCATCGTCTCTGGTTTTGATTCAGTTGGACAAGCTTTCCTTAAAGATAAACAAGTCATCACAAAATTTAAAGAGCTTCCTGAATTTCTTCAAGATATTGAATTAAAGTGTCAGTATCTTTGTTTCAATACATTTAAAGCTAGAAAGGTGATTTATTATGATCGTTAGTTTATGCATTCTAATCATCCTTGCAAGTATATACATCTATTTCTTTCCCTTTATCCCAAAAAGAAAGAAACACTATACATATGCATTATTACTTGGATGTCCGGCTCACAATGATGGAACGATGTCTTCAAGTCAAATCAAACGATGCCATTTAGCTATCGACACATATAAAAAAGGCTTATACGATACCTTGATCATTTCGGGTTCAAATGTTAAAAATGAATATGTAGAAGCTCAAGTAATGCATGACTATATTCAAAAACAAATATATATTCCAACCATCCTAGAAGCCAATGCGCGTAATACTTTTGAAAACTTTAAATTTTCAAAGGAATATATTCAAAAACAAGATGTTGTTATCTTAACCTCACAAACTCATGCCAAAAGAGCTTGTGCCATCGCAAGACAATTCTTTGATGATTATGGTTGTGTTTGGTATAAAGATCATAAACCCAAACATATTGTTCGTGAGATTGGATCTCGTTTGATTTATATAAAAATTGAGTTATTAAAAAAAGTAGGAAAGTATTAACTCTCCTACTGAATGGTACGAATGACTTCATTGACACTTCGTACCTTTTTTAAATTCGAAATTAGATTTTGTAGATGCGCCGCATTCTTAACCGACACCGTCAATTTTGTAGTCGCCTCTAAATTACCATCATCTACCGCAGAATCTACATGCTTCAAATATACATTACATTGCTGCAATGTCGTAACAATATCACTCAATAAGTAATTACGATCGTCACTATGAATGATCAAATTAACTTCATATTGTTTTTCATCAAGGCCTTCTTCCCATTGAACAGGAATCAAACGCTTTTTCTCATTTATAATATTTGGACAATCCGCACGATGCACCTTCACACCCTGTCCCTTAGAAATATATCCAATGATTGGATCTCCAGGAATCGGACGGCAACAATTGGCCAATGAAACCGCAATTGTGTCAACACCAGGAACAATAACACCACAACTTGAATGCTTAGCTTGATGAGTTGGCTGCTTATTGTAGATTTTCATAATTTCCTGATCTTCTAACAAATTCGAACGGTTTTTAACCAAACGATCCACAATAGACTGCAATGAAACACGCTTCATCGCAATTCCTACATAAAGGTCATCTACCGTCTTAAATGATAGTGATGTTAAGATAGATTCCAACCGTTTTGTCTCCATCAATTTTGAATCTAATTTTAAACGCCTAAATTCATCCTCAAGCATCGACTGACCTAATCTAATACTATCTTTACGAGATTGTTGCTCTTGTTTTTGAAGGAAAGCACGAATCTTATTACGAGCATGTCCACTCTTAACAATTTTAATCCAGTCCGCACTAGGCCCCACCGAATTATTATTTGTCAAGATATCGACAACGTCACCTGTCTTTAAAGGTGTATTCAAAGGAACAATAGCCCCATTGACTTTTGCTCCTACTGTTTTATTTCCAACTTCCGTATGAATTCGATATGCGAAATCAATCGGACAAGAACCAGAAGGCAACGCAATTACCTTTCCTCTTGGTGTTAAACAATATACGTTGGCTTCAAAAATGTCCTTTTGAAGAACATCCATATATTCCAATGGATCTTCACTTTCTTCATCGGTCATCATAGAGAAATCTCTAAACCATGAAAGCTTATCTTCAATTTCCTTTTGTTCATATTCAGGCGTATAGTTACGATTCTCTTTATATTTCCAGTGAGCCGCAACACCACGTTCAGCAATCGCATCCATTTCTTCTGTACGAATCTGGATCTCAAAAATATTTCCATGCCCAGGCTCTACAATCGTCGTATGCAAAGACTGATACATATTTGCCTTTGGCATCGCAATATAGTCTTTAAAACGACCTGGAATTGGTCTATACTTCGCATGAATATAGCCTAAAATTTCATAACAATGCACAACAGAATCGGTAATGATACGAATCGCTAGTAAGTCTAGAATTTCTTCAAAACGCTTGTTTTTCGTTATCATCTTTTTATAGATACTATAAAAATGCTTTGAACGGCCAAAAATACGATATTGAATATTGTATTCCTTTAAAATTGCTTCGATATCCGAAATCATTTCTTGGACCTGTTCATTACGATCGCTCTCACGCTGCTTAACAAGGCCTTTGATTTCTTCATACTTTTTGTAGTCCAAATATTTAAAAGATAGATCTTCTAATTCATTTTTGATTTCACTAATACCCAAACGATGCGCAATTGGCGCATACACGCTTAAAGTTTCACGCGCAATCTTTTTCTGCTTTTCTGGACGCATATACTGTAAAGTACGCATATTGTGAAGACGGTCCGCCAATTTAATCAATATAACACGAATATCTTTGGCCATCGCAATGAATAATTTACGATGATTACTTGCCAAATACTCTTCTTCGTCCTTGAACTTAATAGCGCCAATCTTCGTTACTGCATCCACAAGTGTCGCAATCTCTTCACCAAACAATTCTGTGATTGTTTCCGTTGTAACACCTTCACAATCCTCTACTGTATCATGTAAAAGGCCTGCCGCAATGGTTTTAGGACCACAATGCATCTCAGCTAATGTATTCGCAACTTGGATTACATGAATGACATAAGGCTCTCCACTTTTACGAAATTGTCCCTTATGGTGTTCATAGGCAAAATCATATGCCTTTTGAATCAACTCAATATTTTCTGGACGCTTTATGTATGTCTTTACATTCTCCATACATTCTTCGAATGTAACTTGTTTTTTCTGACTCATAATCAAGGCGCCCCCCTTCCTAAAAATTATTAAACTAGTTATTCACCTTCATAATGTGTTAGTGAACAAACTGGAATATTCTTAAACTTTTCTTTTCCTTTTAAATCATCTAATTCAATCACAAATGCCACACCTGTAACACTTGCCTGCATACGTTCTACCATTTTAATGATAGCTTCCACTGTTCCTCCTGTTGCCAATAAATCATCAACGATTACTACTTTTTGCCCAGGTAAGATAGCATCTGCATGCACACACAATTCATCCTGCCCATATTCTAAATCATAGCTTTCATTTACTGTTTCACGAGGAAGCTTTCCTGGCTTTCTAACTGGAATAAAACCAATTCCACTTTCCAAAGCTACAGGAACCCCAAATAAAAAGCCTCTTGCTTCAGGAGCAACAATAATATCGGCCCCTACTCCCTTCACAAACGCATTTAATTGATCCACACAATAACGCATAGCCTTCGCATTTTGTAGAATCGGTGTTACATCTCTGAAAATAATCCCTTCTTTCGGAAATCCCGGAATACTTTCAATATAATCTTTTAAATCCATACAAAAAACCTCTTTCTAATTAGTTTAATTTTACTACGCATATACAATCTCATCAATCACAAAATTCACCTGTTTACGCCCTTGATACTGATTGATTTGAACCGTTCCAATAAAAGAATAGATTGCATTTACGCTTTTTTTATATTCTATATCACTTTGGTTAAAGCGGATACACTGCAAGCCTGATTCTAAGGTATATTTGCGATGCTTATGATTTTGAAAGTCATATAAATTCTTTATTTTAGGATGCACGATTTCAAAACTAGGAAACACAAATCCAGGTCCAAAGGGACGTAGTGTATCTAAAGACTGAATTGTTTCCAAACTTAATTCTTCATCATCGATCACTAATGTGTTTTTCTTTTTAGCTTCATATGTGTATTCATGAATACGCTGATGCACGAACTTTTCAAACAAATCAAATTCATTTAAATTCAAAGAAAAGCCTGCTGCATTTTCATGTCCTCCAAACACAACAAAATGCTCATACGGGCCTAAAAAATCCATACAATTAAAGCCTTCTGGACTTCGCATACTCGCCTTATATCCCTGTTCATTTTTAGCTAAAACTATGCAAGGCTTATTAAACTGAGAACATAAAGATCCCGCAACTAAACCAATAATCCCTTCATGGAAGCTTGTATCTTCAATCACAAAAATATCATCATTGATGTTACACTTTGAATATGCCTTTTTTTGCATTTGATCCGACAATTGTTTACGCATCGTATTGATTTGTGTAATCTGTGAAGATAGCGCAAAAATACTTTCATCATCCTGCGCTAAAAAATAACGCACAACATTATTCGCATTGGCAAGATTACTCAAGCGACCAATCGCATTCAGTTTTGGCACCACTTGAAAGCCTACACTTGTCTCATTTAATTCACGATCTGTAGCCAAAGAAAAAATATGCTTTTCATGTGTTTGATTCATCAAACGTAGTGCATTTTGAATTAAGGCACGTGTTTGCCCCTTCACTATCATCATATCTGAAATACTAGCCAAACCTGCAAGCTGCAACAAATAATCATTATCCACCCCTAATACACGCATACATTCATAGGCAATACCTGCTCCACATAAGGTAGAAAAGCAAGATTCCATCATTGTAGGGTGCACAACAATATCACAATTGACTTCTTCATCCATCGTATGATGATCTGTTACAATCACGTCCATAGATAATTCTTTCGCCAAGGCTAAGGCTTGTTTACTCTTAACACCATTATCTACAGTAATAATCAATGAATACGCTTTTTTATGTGCTAAGCTAACTGTTGCTTCACTCAATCCATATCCTTCTTTAATTCGATCTGGAATATAAAATCCACAATCAAGACCTAAAGATTTTAGACCTGAAACCATGATTGTTGTGGCTGTAATTCCATCACAATCATAATCACCAGCTACAATCACTTTTTCCTGATGATCAACCGCTTTTAAAATACGCGCTTTAAAACTCTCCATGCAATTTGCTTTAGAAACAGGATTTAATTTCTGTTTACTCGTCCAATATTCCCATTTTGTTTGATCGGGTTCTAAATATTCTAATACTTTTCTTGTTAATTCTGTCATTTGTTTCATGTTAACAATTATACCACATAATAAAAATGTTCACAGAAACTTAATCTGTGAACAAATCTTTCTGGTATGGGATCTGAAGATGCTCATATGCCTTAGGAGTCACAATTCTTCCTCTAGGTGTACGATTGATAAAACCTATCTGCAATAAATAAGGCTCATATACATCTTCAAGTGTCATTGGCTCTTCACCAATGCTAGAAGCAATCGCCTCTAGTCCAACAGGTCCCCCTTTAAATCTTTCAATAATTCCTTTTAGGTATTTATGGTCGACCGCATCCAAGCCCAGATGATCGACGCGCAAACGATCTAAAGCTGTTTGAGCAATTTCTGTTGAAACAATTCCATCATTGTATACTTGGGCAAAATCTCTTACACGACGGAATAAACGATTCGCAATACGCGGTGTCCCACGTGATCGAAGGGCAATTTCTCGAACAGCATCCTTTTCAATTTTGGTATCCATGACGCAGCTTGTACGATAAACAATTTTTTCTAAATCTTCTAAATTGTAATATTCCAACTGTGAAATAATCCCAAAACGATCTCTTAAAGGAGCACTTAAATCACCGGCACGTGTTGTAGCACCAACAAGTGTAAATGGAGGTAAATTAATACGAATATTGTGTACAGTAGCTGAATCCTTGCCTACCACAATATCTAAACAATAATCCTCCATAGCTGGATATAAAACTTCTTCTACTTGCTTTGGCAAGCGATGAATCTCATCAATAAACAACACATCTCCAGCTTCTAATGTTGTTAAGATAGCCGCAAGATCACCACTTTTTTCAATTGAAGGACCACTTGCCGTCTTTAAATTCCCATGCATCTCATTGGCAAGAATATAAGCCAAAGTCGTTTTTCCAAGTCCTGGAGGACCATAGAATAAAACGTGATCCAAGGCTTCATTTCTTGATCTTGCCGCATGAATAAACACATTTAGATTTTCTTTCAACTCAGACTGACCAATATATTCACTTAAGCTTTGCGGACGCAACGTCTTTTCAAAGCTATCGGCCTCCTGAAGATTTCCATCTACTTCTCTAGGCATTTATCTTATACTCCATTTCTTTTTGCAAGTAAGACCAACGCTTGTCTTAGCATTTCATCTTCCTGCAATTCTGTATTTTCTAATTCATTTTTAATTTTTGTTAGTTGACTCGACTTATATCCCAAAGATACAAGTGCATCCTGTACCTGTGTCCATACAGGATTGGAAGTTGAAGACTCACTTGTTTCCAATGACACAAACTTGCCTTTTAAATCCAAAACAATTTGTCCGGCTGTTTTAGCACCTATACCAGGCAAAGACTTTAACCTCTTAATATCATCATTTTCAATGGCTTCTATCATTTCTTTTCCTGAACATACCGATAACATTGTTTGGGCTGTTTTAGGACCAATCCCCTTTACATTGATCAAGCGCATAAAAACTTCATAGTCCTCTTCCTTTAGAAAACCAAATAATAAAATGGCATCCTCACGAACATGTTGATAGGTATATAGAAATAATTCTTCATCTTTTTTTTGGCTAAGCGCATTGGCTAGATAGACTTCATAGCCTACGCCATGCACATCAAGTACGACGCGATCACTTCGAATAATTTTTACAATTCCATTCACAAACGCAATCATTTTACACCTCAATCTCTAATTCAACAGGACAATGATCCGAACCATAAATATCTGTAAGAATCTTGGCGTCCACAATTTTATCCTTTAATTCTGGTGACACCAACCAATAATCGATTCTCCATCCTGCGTTTTTTTCTCGAGCCTTAAAGCGATAACTCCACCAGGAATATTCGACTTTTTCTGGATATAAAGTACGATATGTATCCATAAAATCTGTTAACAGATGCTTTTTAAAGCTATCTCTTTCTTCATCCGTAAACCCCGCATTTTTATGATTGGTCTTTGGATTCTTAATGTCAATTTCTTCATTGGCCACATTAAAGTCTCCACAAGCCATAACAGGTTTATCTAATAATTTTAAATAAGCACTAAAAGCTTCATCCCATTTCATACGATAGTCTAAACGTTTTAAACCATCACCTGAATTTGGTGTATATACAGTCACAACATAATAATTGGGATACTCTAAAGTAATCACTCTTCCTTCTGTATCATGCTCTTCTATACCCATGCCATAACGAACCGAAATAGGTTCTTCTTTACAGAAGATCATCGTTCCACTATAGCCTTTCTTTTGCGCACTATTTATATATTGGTAGGGATACAACTCACAATCCACTTCGATTTGGTCTGGCTGTGCCTTTGTTTCCTGAATACAAAATATATCTGCATCCAAGGCATAAAGAATTTCCACAAAATCCTTTTTTAAAACGGCACGAATGCCATTCACATTCCACGAAATACATTTCATAAAAAAACACCTCAAAAGCATTATACCACACCATAAGAAAAGGCTACACAATGTGTAACCTTAGTTTTCAATAAATTCAAATTCAAAACCTAATAAACGTACTGTATCTCCATCTTGACATCCAGCTTCTCTTAGGGCTGTATCAATTCCAAGATAACGCATCTTATTGGCAAATAAATAGAAGTCTTCTTCTGTATTTAACTTATTGATGTCAAATACACGTTCAAGTCTAGGACCTGAAACATTCCATACACCATCATCTTCTTTTTCAATAAGGATGTCTTTCTTCTTCTCTTCAAATGTATACATAACACCTGTTTCACCTGTATCTTCCGTAATTGGGAATACTGGTGTTGTCGCAAGAAGATCAGCTGCTTTTCTTAGTACTGGATCTAGACCCTCATGAATAATTGTGGTTGTTTCATAAACTGGAATGTCTGGATATTTTTCTTTAAAGCGACGAACATTTTCTTCAGCATTTTCCATATCCATCTTGTTCGCAACAACAATTTGTGGTCTTTCCAACAAACGAATCTGGTATGATTTTAATTCGTTGTTGATAACTTCGTAATCCTTCAATGGATCTCTTCCATCTTCAGCACCCATATCGATAACATGAATAATAACACGACATCTTTCAATATGACGTAAGAATTGATGCCCTAAACCTTTTCCATCACTTGCGCCTTCAATTAAACCTGGAAGATCAGCTAAAACAAAGCTTCTACCATCACCGGTTTGTACAACTCCAACGTTTGGTGTAATTGTTGTAAATGGATAATCTCCAATTTGTGGCCTTGCCTTACTAACAGCATCTAAAAATGTTGATTTTCCAACACTTGGAAATCCTACCAATCCAACATCAGCCAAAACACGTAATTCGACAATACAGTCAAATTCCTCACCTAAAATACCTTGTTCTGCATATTTTGGAGCTGTGTTGTGACTTGATCTAAAGTGCCAGTTTCCACGACCTCCACGACCTCCATGTGCAACAACTTGTTGCTGATGTGGTTTTGTCAAATCGGCTAAGACCTGATTATTATCTACTCTTTTTACAATCGTTCCTAATGGAACCTTTACAATTTTATGTTCTCCATTAGCTCCATGCATTTTTTTATTTTTACCTTTTTCACCTGGAGTAGCAATGATCTTACGATGGTAACGTAAATCTAATAGTGTTGTCATTCCTGGATCGGCTTCAAAAATGACATCGCCCCCATTGCCTCCGTCTCCTCCAAAAGGTCCGCCGTAGGCTACATATTTTTCATGGCGGAAACTTACTAAACCATCTCCACCTTTACCTGCTTTTATATGAACTTTGACTTGATCTACAAACATATATACCCTCCTTTCCTTCTCATTAAAAAAGATCCCAGCAACGGGATCTTAAATTTCACACTTGTTAAGCTTGTGGATAAACAGAAACTTTCTTTTTATCTTTACCAAGACGTTCGTATTTAACAACACCGTTAACTAAAGCGAACAATGTATCATCAGCACCACGTCCTACGTTAGTTCCTGGATGAATTTTTGTTCCACGTTGACGATAAATAATGCTTCCAGCGTGACAAGATTGTCCATCAGCTAATTTAGCTCCTAAACGTTTTGAATGAGAATCACGACCGTTCTTTGTAGAACCAACTCCCTTTTTAGAAGCGAATAACTGTAAGTCTAATTTTAATAACATTTTTTACACCTCCTGTACTTGTATGTATTTAGGATATTCCTCTTCAATACTTAGAAACTGAACCAATAGCGTATTCAATATGATTTGTAGCTCAGCACTTTCCGTATTGTTTATTTTTAATTCAACATCCCCTGCTACTACGTTATAAGAAATGAAACTTAAATAGCCAAGCTGTGCGATTGCGTTGATACCACCAATAATAATGGTACTGGCTGCAGAGCAGACGATATCTTTTCCATACTGATCATATTCAGCATGTCCATGCATCGAGATCAACGAAATTCCATTTTCATCTCGAGCAACTTTAATTTTAATCATAATTAAGCTTCGATAGCTTCAATTTTTACACGAGTGTAAGGTTGACGGTGTCCTTGTTTACGACGTGTTGAAGATTTTTTGGCTTTATATTTCACGATAGTGATTTTCTTTCCTTTGCCTTGTTTTTCAACAACACCAGTTACCTTTGCACCTTCTACGAATGGTTTACCAAATTTTCCATCAGCGTATAATACTTTGTCAAATGTAACTGTGTCTCCTTCGTTAGCTTCTAATTTTTCAACGAAGATAACAGCATCCTTTTCAACACGGATCTGTTTTCCACCAGTTTCGATAATTGCGTACATGTGTGCACCTCCTATTCATTCTTTTTTCACATTTAGCTTGATACTCGCCATCAAGGTGTGATATTTCAACTTAAAACCTTTTCTGGGCGGTTGCAAGTCCATACACGGAGTTTGCAACATTGATATTTTAAAGGATGGAATGCAATACGTCAAGATAAAATTCTATTTTTTAGGCTCTATGTTTAATACCGATAAATTGGAATTTAATAGCGCAAAAGGAAATATATGACATACACCCAACTAAGTAATCCATGAAAAATCGCCCAGCCGACAGACTTCCACGTTGTATAACTAATAACCATAGCTAATGCACTTCCAAAAGTTATTCCTGATTTTACCGTTTTCTTGACAGTCATTGATTTATTATCTTCCATGTTTGTTTCCTCCAAAAATTCCGATTTATCTTTTTCTTCTTAAATAATACTATTGTAAGAATTGACGTACTCTCATCATTAAAATGACAAGATTCTCTTTCTCTCATTGCGAGAAATGGAGCATCGCAAAGCTTTCAGCATGGTTCTAGACCTTGCATATAGTCTT
>ERZ857629.559-NODE-559-length-49809-cov-12.695964_pt1 | contig 49809 bp, 38 predicted proteins | sample MGYA00519700_ERZ857629 | MGnify/ENA primary metagenome ERZ857629 (study PRJEB31778, sample SAMEA3449351) | human gut metagenome | biome: human gut; feature: human-associated habitat; material: faeces | place: United Kingdom | collected 2010/2012 ... | reverse complement strand
GGTAATATGGCTAAAGAGGCAATTTTTGCTCTTTTTGCCATATTTTTAAGGAATTTGACAGGTTTTTCTAAAAATTATTGTCCTGCAGCAGCCCGTCACAATGCCGGGATGACCTTTTCCATCTGAGTGCTGCGCGAGCCCTTGATCAATACCAGACGCCCCTCCACGCTATGAGCCAGCAAGTATTTCAAAAGGGCCTCCGAAGTCGGAGCCCAGACGAAAGGACTGTTCCCTTCCCCGGAGCGCGGGTTCTTAGCCGCGACTTTCCCTTCTTCATCCACGACCTCGTATTCGAGTCCGCACTCATCAAGGGCCTTAAGGAACTCTTTTCCGACAAGCATGACGCAGGGAATGTCCCCGGAGGCGAGGAGCCTGCGCAGCAGGCTGGCGTGCTCCCGAAGGGAGTCCGCCCCGAGCTCGCGCATCTCTCCGAGAAGCGCGAGCCCAGGCCTCCCCTCTCCGCCCCCAAGCATGCGCTCGAAGTTGTCCAGAGCCGCGGCCATAGAAGTCGGATTGGCATTGTATGCATCCACTATCAAAGCGTTCTTCTGCGTACGCCGCATCTCCGAACGCTCATTGTCCGGCACGAAAGACTCCACTGCAGCTATGGACTCCTCCCTCGGAATCCCGAAATAATCCCCCACCGCAATCGCTGCCAGCACGTTGGCGGCATTGTATGCGCCGATTAGCCGCGTAGAAATCACCGTCCCGTCCAACATAAGCCTCAGGAACGGCTGTTCAGCTGAGGACGGCAATATACTTGCCCCCTGATACTCAAGCCCGTATCCGAAGCAATGGCATGGCTGCCCGGCAGCCTTCGCTTTCAGGACGCTGTCATCCTCATTCAGGAAAATCACAGACCCTTTCCTCGAGCCGAGCCACTTATACAACTCAGTCTTAGCTGCCACCACCCCTTCAATGGAGCCGAATCCTAAAAGATGCGCCTTGCCGACATTGGTGATAAGCCCGTAATCAGGCTGACAGACCTTGACCAGTTTGGCGATGTCATCAGGATGGTTCGCACCCATTTCGATAACGGCTATTTCCGTATCAGGGCGCATGCCAAGAAGAGAAAGCGGCACTCCTATATCGTTGTTGAAATTCCCCTGCGTAGCAGCCACCTTATACTTGCGGGCCAGAACCAGACTCACCAGATTCTTGGTAGTGGTCTTCCCGTTGGTACCCGTAAGCCCGATTACAGGCAGATTCCCGCCATGAATGTGGGTCCTGTGCCAGACGGCCAGGTCACGAAGTGCGCAGTACGCATCCCCGACCTTTATTATCCTCTCGTCATCAGGCAGGTCCTCCCTGTCAGCCACGGCATAGGATGCCCCGGCCTCAAGCGAAGAGAGCACATAGTCATTGCCGTCAAACTTCTCCCCTTTCAAGGCGAAGAACATTTCGCCCCCTTTTATCGCACGGCTGTCCGTAGTCACGCGGCAGCCACAGTCGCAATAGCGGCTATATAATTCCTCAACATTCATTGGCTGATTTCATTATTCAAGTTATGTCGTCCCCCTACTTCACTCCGGTACTTCCGAAGCCTCCGTCGCCACGCTCGGATTCAGAAAGACTCCTGCACTCGTCCCATTCGATACACTCATGCCTGGCAAGTACGAGTTGCGCTATACGCTCCCCTTTCTCCACCACAAACGGCTCGCTGCTCAAATTGACCAGTATCACGCAGACCTCTCCACGATAGTCCGCGTCTATTGTTCCGGGAGCGTTCAGCACCGTGATTCCTTTTTTGGCGGCAAGCCCGCTGCGTGGACGCACCTGTACCTCATATCCGGCCGGTATTTCAAGAAAAAGCCCGGTAGGCACTGTCGCCCGCTGCAGGGGATCAATCCTTATAGGCTGCTCGTTGGCGGCACGCACGTCCATTCCAGCCGAGAGAGGAGTTGCATATTGTGGAAGCGAATTCTCGCTTTTGTTTATTACTTTTACTTTCATATAGTTGTTTTATTTTCGAGCCATGAAATACAGCACTGCCGCTATTATGGCAAACAGCAGGTTAGGTATCCACAACGCTATCCCCGGCGGAAGGGTGTCGGTATAGACGAACATTTCGCTGAATCGAAGGAACAGTATGTAAGTAAACGCCAGACCGATTCCGATACCGATGTTCCATCCTATTCCGCCTCTTTTCTTGCGGGATGACAGGGATACGCCCATAATGGTGAGGATGATGGCGGAGAAAGGAAGCGCCAGCCGCCTGTTTTTCTCGAGTTTGGCAAACATGGCGTTGTTGTCTCCACGCATGGCCTGGGTGGCTATCAGATCATTTAGCTGATTGGCATCAAGGGCTTCCACTGTCTTTTCATTGTTGAAAAGGTCTTTGATTTTCAGCTCGATGACAGTATCTATCTTTTCCTTATACACCACCTGATCTCCAAGTCCTTCCGAATAGTCCCGGACAAAGACCCTCTTCAGATGCCATCCGGCCATAGTGCTGTCCCATACGGCTGTTTCGGCACTGACCTTACGCACAAGCTTGTTATTCTTTATGTCTTCTATCGTAAACTTGTATGCAGTACTGTTCCATTTGCTGAAAGACTCGATATATACGTACTGCCCGGGAGTAATCTGATAATGCAGATTCTTGAGATTGAACGAATTGGCGGCCGTCTTGACATACTTGGTCTCGAACGCGACCCTTTTTACGTTTGACTTGGGAATAACGTAGAGGTTGAGTCCAAGGGAGAAAAGCGCTATCAGCGATGCCGTAGCTATATACGGGACCAGCATCCTCTTATAGCTCACTCCGCACGAAAGGATGGCTATAATCTCAGAGTTCGCGGCCATCTGCGAGGTGAAGAATATCACCGTGATGAACACGAACAGTGGCGAGAACATGTTGATGAAGTACGGAATGAAATTAAGATAGTAGTCGAAGATAATTTCATTGAGCGGAGCATTGTTCTCCACGAAATGGTTGATCTTCTCCGACACGTCAAATATTATGACTATACCTATGATCAGCGCCAGGGAAGCGAAGAACGTTAGTATGAACTTCTTCGCTATGTACCAATCTATTTTCTTCAGTCCAAGCATCTTAGAGTCTGGTCATAAGCCTTTTTACGGTCTCGTCCTTCCAGCTTGCGAAATCCCCGGCCTTGATATGGGCACGAGCCTGACGCACAAGGTCCAGATAGAACGAGAGATTGTGCTCACTGGCAAGCATTCCTGCAAACATTTCCCCGGCCACGAACAGATGGTGCAGATATGCACGCGAATACTGATGGTCCACAAAAGAGCATCCCGCAGGATCGAGCTCCGAAAAATCATCCGCCCACTTGGCATTTCTCATATTCATAATACCGTTCCATGTGAACAACATGCCGTTGCGGGCATTACGGGTCGGCATCACACAGTCGAACATGTCCACACCTCTGGCAATGCCTTCCAAAATATTGGCCGGAGTGCCCACTCCCATAAGGTACCTCGGGCAATCGTCAGGAAGCAAAGGGCAGACAAGTTCCAGCATCTCGTACATTTTCTCCGTAGGCTCCCCTACTGCCAGTCCGCCTATGGCATACCCTTCCGCACCTATCTGCACGGCGTGGTCCACAGCTTCACGGCGAAGGTCCGGATAGACGCACCCCTGGATTATCGGGAAGAAAGTCTGGGAATACCCGTACAGAGGCTCCGTTTCACGGAAGCGGGCGGCGTATCTTTCCAGCCAGCTCTTGGTCAGATCAAGGCTTTTGCGGGCATAGGCATGATCGGCGTCTCCAGGACAGCACTCGTCCAGCGCCATCATGATATCCGCTCCGATAATACGCTGTGTATCAACATTATTCTCCGGCGTGAAAACATGCTTGGAGCCGTCTATATGACTTCTGAAAGTACATCCTTCGGGGGTGAGTTTTCTTATCGGAGACAACGAGAATACCTGAAACCCGCCACTGTCTGTCAGAATAGGGCGGTCCCAGGACTCGAATTTATGCAGTCCGCCGGCCGCCTTCAAAATGTCCAGCCCCGGACGCAGGTACAGGTGATATGTATTACCGAGTATTATCTCGGCGCCGATATCTTCTTTAAGGTCACGGTGATACACGCCTTTTACCGAGCCCACGGTCCCGACGGGCATAAAAATAGGGGTATGAATATCCCCATGGTCTGTATGAACAATTCCACATCTTGCTTCGGAATGCGGATCAGATGCAATCTTTTCGAATTTCATTCTCCAAATATAGCAATAATCTCACAAAAATCGTTTATTTTTGTGTCTTGTCGCTTGTTACTTGTGTACTGATGACATTAAAAAGATAATCAATAATGAAACAGAATTCATCTATCAGCATCAGGCTGATTCTTCTCAATTTTTTGGAATTTGCAGTTTGGGGAGCTTATCTGACATCTCTTGGCCGCTATCTCGGCGGTATCGGAATGGGATCCCAAATCAAATGGTTTTTCGCCATGCAGGGTATAGTATCGATTTTCATGCCGGCACTCATGGGTATCCTCGCGGATCGGAAGATGCAGGCTCAGAAAGTCCTCTCCCTCTGTCACGGACTGGCAGGCGTATCGATGATTGCCGCCGGCGTGTACTGCATGAAAGCCGGTGCGGCAATCCAGTTCGCTCCGCTATTTGCTCTTTACAGCTTCAGCGTGGCGTTCTTCATGCCGACAATAGCTCTTGTCAACTCTGTGGCTTACAACGCCCTTGAGAAAGCCGGAATGGATCCGGTCAAGGCATTCCCTCCAATCAGAGTGTTCGGTACGGTAGGCTTCATAATCAGCATGCTCACCACCAACTTCCTCAAAATAGACGGAGTTGCCATGCAGGATTCGTTCACACAGCTGATTTCTTCCGGACTTATAAGCATAGTGCTCTGCTGGTATGCTTTGTCCATGCCGGCCTGCCCTACCAAGAAAAATGAAAGCTCCAGTCTTGCCGACAGCCTCGGTCTCAAAGCCTTTGCCCTGTTCAAAGACAAGCAGTTCGCCATTTTCTTCATCTTCTCCATGCTTCTGGGTGCTTCACTCCAGATTACCAACGGATATGCCAACACCTTCCTTGGCTCCTTCGGCGAGAATCCCGAATATGCCGACACCTTCGCCGTCAAGAATTCCAATGCGCTGATATCGATTTCTCAGCTTTCCGAGACGCTGTGCATACTTCTGATTCCGTTCTTTATGAAGAGGTTCGGTATCAAGAAAGTAATGCTTATTGCCATGTTCGCATGGGTATTCCGGTTCGGATTCTTCGGACTCGGCTCCCCGGACATGCCGGGAGTGCTTCTGTTCATCCTCAGCTGCATCGTTTATGGCGTAGCTTTCGACTTCTTCAACATCTCCGGCTCCCTGTATGTCAACGAGAACGCCCCTAAGGACATCCGTTCTTCCGCACAGGGGCTGTTCATGCTCATGACCAACGGACTTGGCGCCACCTTCGGAACTCTGGCTGCCGGTGCAGTCGTGGATGCCTGCGTCTATAATGCCGCCGCCCCGTCATGGTCCACAGCATGGTACATCTTCGCAGCATACGCTTTTGTGGTCGGAGTGCTCTTCATGCTTCTGTTCAAGGATCCGGCCAAACGCCAACTCACGAAGAACTAAATAGAGTAAGATAACACGGCGCAGGTGTGGCACAACCTCCAAAATTTGTTATATTTGTGTTGTGAATCATTTGTTGCTGGCCATATTTTCATTGTTGCTGTCCCTCTTTTCGGACAGCAATAGTGGTTTGTATGCAGCGGACAAGATCCGAAATCCTGAGACAAGCCAAAGACAGGTCCTGACATACCTCATTTCCGACACGGCGGACCTAAAGTCTTCCGTGGACGAATTCTTTCTCACATCCGGCGGCTCCGCCAACCTGTATAGTGGCGGACAGTCCCTGAAAACCTCCTCCGGAGGGATCAAGACAGTACGCAGTTTCAAGTCATGCTCCAGGCTTGTCAAAACCGGCAAAATTCTTGACACACATACTTTCGCTCCATTTCTATCAGGAGAGATTCTAAAATGCAGAAGTATCTTTTCCTACGAAAGATATCTTTCAAGCATTTGCTTTATGAGACTATAGCAGTTGGGTAAAACAGAGGCTCACAGCGAGCCGAAAGCATATATTTTACACAACAACTAAAATCTCACAACAATGTATATCATCATGCTGCTTGTCGGCCTTGGACTCATTGTCCTGGGCGCCGACTGGCTTGTAAACGGAGCATCTTCCATCGCCAGACGGGCAGGAATCAGCGAATTCATAATAGGCCTTACCATAGTGGGGTTCGGGACGTCGTGCCCGGAACTCGTCGTCAGCATCACGGGGGCCATAGAAGGCAATGCTGACATCTCCGTTGGCAATGTGGTAGGCTCCAACATATTCAATGTTCTGTTCATCCTTGGACTCACAGCGGTCATCTGCCCGATAGGGTTCACTGACAAAAACAGGAAAACGGACATTCCCATCATGCTGGCTGTAACCGCAGTATTTCTTTTATTCGGCCTGGCATTATCGTATCGGAGCGATACCGGCATTTCCCGGGCGGAAGGGATTGTCATGCTCCTGATATTTGCCGGCTATATGTATTACTGCTTCAGATCAAAATCCAAAGACGGCGAAGATAGCGAAGAGAACCCCCTGCAGCCGTTATGGAAATCCATATTGATGACCGCGGCCGGCCTTGCAGGACTCATTTTCGGAGGGGATATGTTCGTTGACAACGCCGTTATTCTGGCAAGCCGCATAGGAGTAAGCGACAAATTCATAGCCGTCACGGTACTGGCGGGAGGCACATCCCTTCCCGAACTGGCAACCAGTATCACTGCGGCACTTAAAGGCCGGCAGCAACTTGCAATAGGCAACATCATCGGCTCCAACATATTCAATATCCTGTTCATACTCGGCTCATCCGCCCTTATCACTCCCCTGTCATTGAATTCCATGACCATAACAGATACCGTTATGCTGTCTGCAAGTGCCATATTGCTGCTGATATGGGCGTACACCGGAAAAAAGAACAGAATCGACCGTTGGGAAGGCGCTGTGATGCTGCTGTGTTTTGCCCTTTATTATGCACTTTTATTCAAAGAACTATAATTCCGAAATCATGAAATCAGATAAAACCACCAATATCAAGAAAGTATTCAGACTCAAAGACATCACTCTGTCCCTATCCATTCTTGGCGCAGGAGCCTTGCTGACCCTGTTTGTACCATCATGGGGCTGGCTCGGCTATTTCCTGCTGTTTACCGGCATTTTCATGATTCCCTTCCACAAAACGGGATACAGCCTGAAAGGAGAATCCGGGATATTTCTCAAGAAAGAGTTTCTTCTTCCTCATGAATGTCTGGGCGACATCGCAGCATACATGGAAGGAAAGACAGATACTCTTGACATCAACCCGTTTATGAAAGGCGGGCTCATCATGGAGTTGTACTACAAAAAGAGCAATTCAGAGATGTTCGGTCAGCTTTTTGACTACTATTCGGGGAAATATACAGAGCAAAGCAGCCTGTCGAAGGTAAGCCCGGAAAAGCTCGACTGTCTTCTGAGATACCAATCATAACCATGATTCAAAAAGACCCCCAAAGCCATAAACTTTCGGGGGTCATATCCTTAAAGACAAGTAACTGCTACTTCAGAAGTCTTGCACGGAGCTTTACAATCATGTCCTTTGTCATTGACTCAAGATCGTACTCCGGCTTCCAGTCCCACTCTGCGCGAGCGCATGAGTCATCCATGCTGTCAGGCCAGCTGTCAGCGATGCTCTGCTTGAGAGGATCCGGATTGTACTCTATCTCAAACGAAGGAATCTCCTTCTTGATGGCCTCAAAAATAGTCTCAGGAGCGAAACTCATGGAGGCGATATTGAATGCATTGCGATGAACGAGCCTGGAAGGATCTGCCTCCATAAGCTTAATCGCAGCATTCAGAGCATCCGGCATATACATCATATCCATAAGAGTCCCCTGCTTGATAGGGCAGACGAACTTCTCTCCGCGAACGGCCGAATAATAGATATCCACGGCATAATCGGTGGTACCGCCACCAGGAAGAGTAATATTGGAAATGAGCCCAGGGAAACGAACCGCTCTGGTATCGACTCCATACTTATGGAAATAATAGTCGCTCAGAAGTTCCGTGGTCACCTTGGACACTCCATAGATGGTCTGAGGACGCTGAATGGTATCCTGAGGAGTGCCCACATGAGGGGTAGACGGTCCGAAAGAACCGATGGAACTAGGGGTAAAGACCGCACATCCGTTCTCTCTGGCAACTTCCAGCACATTCCACAGTCCGTCAATGCCTATTTTCCATGCGAGCTTCGGCTTTGACTCGGCAACAACGGACAAAAGAGCGGCAAGATTGTAGATTGCGTCGATGTGATATTTCTTGACGACTGAAGCAATCATCTCTCCGTCCGTCACATCAACAACCTCAGATGGACCGGATTCTTTCAATTCCCCCTTAGGTTCGCTACCAATAATGTAGCCTGCCACTACATGATCATTGCCATACCTTCTTCGAAGTTCCATCGTGAGTTCAGAACCAATCTGTCCCGTAGCTCCGATAATGAGAATATTCTCCATATTGATGCTGTACTTCTAAATTTAATGTTTTTATATTTAGCAGTACAAAAATAAGCAGATTTTTATTATATCCGAAGAAAATGTAATAAATCATTAAATACTTGGATTTTTGCACAAGAATGTCTAATTTTCGGAACGATAAAATATACGGACCCAATGTACGGAAAAATGAAAGAGCATCTCAGCAAAACTCTCGCTGAGATTCGAGAAGCAGGCCTCTACAAAGAAGAGCGCCTGATAGAGAGTTCCCAGTCTGCCGCCATTCAGGTAGGAGGGAAAGAAGTCCTTAATTTCTGTGCCAACAACTATCTTGGCCTCGCGAATGACCCTCGCCTTATAAAGGCTTCCGCAGAAATCATGGAAAAGAGAGGCTTTGGAATGGCTTCGGTGCGGTTCATCTGCGGAACCCAGGATATCCACAAGCAGCTTGAGAAAGCTATCAGCGAGTATTTCCACACAGAAGATACGATATTGTATGCCGCCTGCTTCGATGCAAACGGCGGAGTTTTCGAGCCTCTTCTCACCGATGAGGATGCGATAATTTCAGACGCGCTGAACCACGCGTCCATCATCGACGGTGTGCGCCTCTGCAAGGCTAAGAGATACCGTTATGCCAATGCCGACATGACGGAACTTGAGCGTTGTCTTCAGGAGGCTCAGGCCCAGAGATTCAGAATTATCGTCACCGACGGCGTATTCTCAATGGATGGCAATGTGGCACCTGTAGATAAGATTTGTGAATTGGCGGAAAAATATGATGCACTCGTAATGGTCGATGAGTCTCACTCTGCAGGCGTAGTCGGTGCGACAGGACATGGGGTAAGCGAACTCACCGACACTTATGGAAAGGTGGATATCTACACGGGAACTCTCGGCAAGGCCTTTGGCGGCGCCATGGGAGGATTCACCACCGGCAGAAAGGAGATTATCGATCTTCTCAGACAAAGAAGCCGTCCTTATCTCTTCTCCAATTCATTGGCTCCTTGCGTTATAGGCGCGAGCCTTGAAGTCTTCCGCATCCTTGGGGAGAGCAACGCCCTTCACGACAAGCTCGTAGAGAACGTGGAGTATTTCCGTGACAAGATGATGTCCGCCGGCTTTGACATCAAGCCGACCCAGAGTGCAATCTGCGCCGTAATGCTCTACGATGCAAGACTTTCGCAGGTGTTTGCAGCAAAAATGCAGGAAGAAGGAATCTATGTAACCGGTTTCTACTATCCTGTCGTACCTAAGGAGCAGGCCAGAATACGTGTCCAGCTGTCAGCAGCACACACACGCGAGCAGCTTGACAAGTGCATTGCGGCCTTCATAAAGGTCGGCAAGGAGCTCGGCGTACTAAAGCAGGCATAGTCATCTTCTGGAAACGCATATCCAAAACAAGCCCCGAAGTTCAGAAAGAAACTTTCGGGGCTTGCTTTTCTACAGAATCCGGATTTACCTGCGCATGGACTGACGCGGCGCTACAAGAGGTTCGCCAGGAGCTGACGCTTCAGCGTCATTCTCGTCAAGCTTGAATATCATGAACGCCTTGTTGTCCTTGGTATAAGGTTTCCAAATCTCTTCTCCCTTGCCATTAGGGTCACCATATTTCGCAAAATTGGACCATGCCGTAAGCATTCTTTCCGAGAGATCCCAATCGCCCTGAGTCCAAGGTCTCCAGCAATGCTCCAGAGATTTGAACACATACCAGAGATCTGAAGAGTGGAACGCACCCTTGAGATAGTCTTCTGGATGAGAGCCGTCATCCGGAAGAGGACGGGCAAACTGGTATGCATACGCTCTTTGTCCAAGTTCTTCGCGATTGAGGCAGAAATCAGCAATCTGAGGGCCCATATTCCCGGAATCGTTAAGGGTATAACCTATCATGAACGGCACCTTGGCAAGTTTGTCCGTCACACAGGCCTCATCAAAGGTAATCGGCAGGACATAGTTGTCCAGATACGGTGCGATAGGCATTGCGGAAAGGGCGCTGCGCTTGCCGGTCACAGATGTATATACTGTACCGAGAGCATAGATGGTCTCCGTAGATGCAGCGCGCATTTTCTTAAGGTCTGTAAGTCCGGCCCAATCCATGACTTCCTTTATGCTCTTCTCGGCCTGCTCAAGGGTAAGATGACCCTGCGAGGTCATTCGGCCGCCTGCAGACACTGTCTTTCCGGATGCACGCGGATCTACAAGACCGCTGCCGCTCATCACCACAGCCTTATTGAACAGTCCCTCGGTCAAAGGAGATGTGGAAAGGAATTTCACACTGCGTGAACCTGCACTTTGTCCGAATATCATCACATTGTCAGGATCTCCTCCGAACTGGGCAATATTATTTTTCACCCACTTCAACGCAGCTATCTGATCAAGCGTACCCCAGTTGCCGGTAGCATGCTCAGGGTCTTCCGCAGAAATCTCAGGATGCGCAAAAAAGCCGAAAGGACCCACGCGATAGTTGAAGGTCACGAGAACCACGTCCTTTGCAGCCCACTCTTTTCCGTCGAATTCCGGCTCTGAACCCCATCCTTCTCTGAGTCCTCCGCCGAAAATCCAGAATGCTACAGGAAGTTTCTTGTCCGTCTGTCCCGGAGCCTTGGTATAGACATTCAGATAAAGACAGTCTTCGCTGTATGGAGCCTCATCGCCATAACCCCATTCGGTAGTATATCCGCCAGGATAATGCGCGGCCTGAAATGCGGGATGGCCGAATTTGTCACACATCCTTACCCCTTCCCAGGCAACTACCGGCTGAGGTGCGCGCCATCTGTTCTCACCAATCGGCGGTGCAGCATAAGGGATTCCCTTATACACATAAACGCCCTCCTTCTCTGTCGTAACTCCCTGAATATCCCCGCCTTCGACATGAAGCACAGGGACAGTCTTCTCACCGGCGCAAGCAGAAAGCACCAATGCAGACAATAGATACAAAAACTTCTTCATTTGAATATTTGAATTAATACGTATATCCGATATGGAAATGAGCCACAATCCTATCTTCAAGAATTTTTCTGTCACAAATATACTTTTTTTTGCTAAAGTTCCATACACATTCCATCTGCAATTCTCGTCAGAATTGTCTGTAACCGGTATCTCGCGAAATGTCTTGCAGTTAAGCCATTCTTTATGTATTTTTGCTCATAACCAAAAAGATTCTGTCCAATGAAAGTAAGCTACACCCAACTCAAGGCAATTGCCTCCATTGCACACGATGTACTGCGTCTATTCTAATTAAAACACTAACAATCAATATGAAACGACTCCTCATGCTGTCTTTGCTGCTGTGCGCAGCAGTATTTGTATCCCACGCCCAGCCGGAACTGAAAAAAATCAACGCCAACACCGCACATATCGTTTCCAACGGCCGGCCTATGCTGCTCATTGGAGGTGAAATGGGCAATTCTTCCGCATCCACCGCAGAAGATATCGAACGCCACTTCACCCACCTCCAACGGCTCGGACTCAACACCGTACTGGTCCCGGTATCGTGGGAACTGATAGAACCTCGTGAGGGTGAGTTTGACATGAGCAGCATCGACAACATCCTTACCAAGGCACGCAGTCACGACCTTAAGGTGGTTCTTCTGTGGTTCGGAGCATGGAAAAACAGCATGAGCTGCTATGCCCCTGAGTGGTTCAAAAGAGACACCAAGCGCTTTCCAAGGGCACACGCGCTCGACGCCCGCCCGGTGGAAGAGGCCAGTTCGCTGAGCAAGAATGTATTGAATGCAGACAAGAAAGCCTTCTGCCGGATATTGAGCTATCTCAAGGACAACGACCCACAGCAGACTGTGGTGATGGTGCAAGTGGAGAACGAAATAGGAATGATAGACGTACCAAGGGATTATTCCGAAGACGCGAATAAACTGTATCACAGCCCCGTCCCGAAAGATATCGTAGATTACTTGAATGCCAACCGCAGCAGCCTGCATCCGTATATGGCTGAAAGGTTTAAATATGACAGCAGCCACAAGACATGGGCTGAGGCATTCGGAAATGACATCTATGCCGAAGAGATTTTCCAGACATGGACTTATGCCAGATATGTGGAGCAGATTGCCTCTGCCGGCAGGGCGGTATATGATATTCCAATGTTTGTAAATGTGGCGCTCAACAGTCGTGGCAGGAAACCGGGACAGTATCCTTCCGGAGGGCCTCTGGCTCATCTCATCGACATCTGGCATGCAGCGGCCCCGTCCGTTGATGTCCTGGGAGTAGATATTTATGATACCGGATTTGCCGATTGGACCCAAAAGTATCACCTGCATAACAATCCTCTTTTCATACCGGAAATAAGGCTTGAAGACAGGGACGCAATGTACGCACTTTATGCATTCGGACACCATGACGCAATGGGATTCTGTCCATTCAGCATAGAGGATTATCCGCTGTATGCCGGCAGCGCCAATGCTGCCTCTGAAGCACTGGACCTCTCGATAGACGACCAGCTGAATGCATTTTCCTCCCATAAGGAAGCCCTTTCCCCTATCGCTGCCTGCTATAGGCTGCTCAGAGAGTCGGAGCGACTTATAATCGAGCGGCAGGGCACTTCCGATATGGATGCCGTACTTCTTACAAATGACTGCCGCGAGCAGGAAATCATCACTCCGGACGGAATCAGGCTTACCATAAAGCACAGCTATTCACTCGGCTGGGAAGCCGGAGCCAGAGACAATATTTGGCCTGAAACGGCCTGCATGATACTAAGGCTCGGAAAAGAAGACTACCTTGTCATCGGAAGTGGAGTTGTCATCACATACTCAGATGCCAAACATGAGAAAACATGGAAAAAGGGAGACCCGAGAATAGGCCTGGCTCTGTGTGAATCCGTCAGTGTACACGGCACCGACATCAAGGCTACAAGGCGTCTTAACGGAGACCAGACCCACCAGGGACGGCACGTGCGCATCCCGATGGGTCAGTTTGACATTCAGCACTTCAAGCTATATCGGTATTAGAAATCCAGCACCATCCTGTCAAACGCGATGTCTGCGAAAACCACTTCGCCATCATCGCGGAATCCGAGTTCGCAGTAGTATGCCCGAACCCTCGGGTGAGTCTTGTCAACGATAAGCGACAGTCTGGAATAGCCAAGAGCCCGTCCCCGCTCTATCTGGGCCTTCATCAGCACGTGGCCAAGACCGTGTCCACGAAAAGCCGGAACCACGGCAAGAGAGTCTAAATAATACTCTCCCGGCCCGGTCTCCATATCGGAATTCATGGAAATCTTAGTTCCGCACTTGGACTCAATCGCCTTGAAAGTCTTCTCGCGGACTTCCTTATAATTATCGCCGGGATATGCCACAATACATCCGGCATCCACTCCATCCACACTAACAATCAACGCATTGCGATAAGAATAGAGCGTATCTTCCATCCTGCACACCTCTGCAAACCTACGATATTCCTCTGGACGCACATCGAAATCATACAGTCCAAGTGCACAAAGTACACAATCAGCAACGAACGCGGCATCACTCACGGACGCCTCTTTTATATCTATCAATTTATCATTCATAATATAACAAAAATAAGGAAAATACGTATTCCTTCCAAATGTGGTTTCCGCAATCAAAAAAAGAATGTAACTTTGCACATTACATCAAAATACGACATAAGAGATGAAAAGATTCGTTCTGTCAATAGTTGCAGCCTTGTGTACTATTGCGGCCTTGGCTCAGACTCCGACCGTCAAATGGTCATATACAGTAGAAAAAGCAACGGAAGACTCATACAGGGTCTTGTTCACCGCCAACATCGCACGTGGATTTCATAGTTACTCCACCAAAGACGAGTATTCCCCTACCGAAATTCTGGACGCAGAGGTAAAAGGCGGCGAATTGGCTGGAACTCTGCAGGAAATAGGCACACCGAAAGACATTGACGGTTCTTTGGCATACGAAGGTTCGATGCAGATTGCACAGAATATCAGACTCACTTCAGATACGGCAGTATATAGCGGAACCATTTTCTCAAATGCCTGCAACGTAGGCAATTGCAAGCCGGAATACTACGATTTTGAGATCACTATAACAAAGGACAGCAAGACTGTCGCTACCCCTGCAAAGGCCGATAAAGGCAGCGACGCCGCACCGGCAGCTTCGCTTTCGACACAGAACACCGGTAGCGATACCGGGATTGCAGCACCCGCACAGTCAGACGACAACTCTTCGCAGCAGGAAAAGAGCAGTATCTGGAGCCTTATCCTGAAAGCCGTGCTTTGGGGATTCGCCATGCTGCTCACACCATGCGTATTCCCTATGGTACCGATGACGGTATCCTTCTTTATAAAGGGCTCAGGCACACCGGCTCAGGGGCGCTTCAAGGCAAGTATGTACGGACTGTTCATAGTGCTTCTGTACACAGTCCCTATCTCGGTAATCATCCTTCTTACCAGAATTATCGGTGGAGATGCAGTGACTGCGGATATTTTCAACTGGCTTGCCACACACTGGCTTCCTAATATCATTTTCTTCCTGGTATTCATGGTATTCGCCGCATCCTTCTTCGGTGCTTTTGAAATCACTCTTCCATCCAAATGGACCAACGCAGCAGACAAGAACAGTGACAAGGGCGGTCTGGGAGGCATCTTCTTCCTCGCATTGACACTCGTTCTGGTAAGTTTCAGCTGCACGGGCCCTATAGTCGGCACAGTGCTCATCAAATCCACCCAGGGAGAATTCTGGGCACCTATGGTGACCATGCTGGCGTTCTCGATAGCATTTGCACTTCCGTTTACTCTATTGGCATTCTTCCCTTCCCTTATCAAGAAGGTCAAGAAAAGCGGTGGCAACTGGCTCGGTTCCGTTAAGGTTGTGCTCGGATTCATAGAGCTTGCTCTCGGACTCAAGTTCCTGAGTACGGCGGATCAGACATATCACTGGGGTATTCTGGACAGAGAAGTTTATCTGGCTCTCTGGATAGTCATTTTCTCTCTTCTCGGCCTGTATCTTCTCGGCAAGATAAGATTCAGCCACGATGAGAAGGTGGAAACTATAGGCGTACCGAGACTTGCCCTTTCAATAGCAGTATTCTCCTTCGTGGTTTACCTCATCCCGGGCATGTGGGGAGCTCCTCTCAAGGCTCTCTCCGGATACCTGCCGCCGATAACGACCCAGGACTTCGTGCTCGGAGCACAAGGGACCGCCAATACCGTATCCGACCAGAGCAAAGAAAACAGGTATAATCTTGAACTGCCGCTCGGACTGTCCGGCTATTTCACGCTGGAAGACGGTATGAAAGCGGCACAAAAGGAAGGGAAACCGATATTCGTGGATGTCACTGGACACGGATGCGTAAACTGCCGCGAGATGGAAGCCAGAGTATGGAGCGACCCTCGCGTTCTGAAAATACTGAAAGAAAAATACATCATAGTGGCACTCTATAACGACGACAAGCAGAAGCTCGACCAGAGTGACTGGGTTACAGACGCGCAGACGGGGAAAGTCTACAAGGACCTCGGAAGGGCGAACTCCTATATAGCCCGGACGCGCTGGGGCGTAAACGCCCAGCCGAATTACATTCTGCTCTCGCCGTCCGGCGAGCAGCTCGTCCCGGTAAGAGGCTACGACTTGTCCGTAGATGGCTTCATCGCCTTCCTCCAAAGCGGACTGGATGCAATAAAATAATATGTTTAGCGAAGATAGTTTTTGCCTAAGCCGCAAATAATTAGTATCTTCGCTAAAATTTTGCACTTCCTAACACAAAGAAAGAATTTTAATGGGAACAACAGCCGTTCTATCTGCAATCTTTACCCTTCTCGCGGGCATAGGTATATTCCTAATCGCCTGTCAGATGATGAGTACCAATCTCGAATCCGCCAGTTCGGACAAACTCAAAAAACTATTCGCCAAGGCCTCAAAGAGCAAGTTGCTCGGCGTGGGCATCGGAACATTCGGAACAGCGGCGATACAGAGTTCGGGTGCGACTACGGTCATGACGATAGGTTTCGTCAATGCGGGTATTATCTCGCTTTCGCAAGCCGCTACCATAATATATGGAGCCAATATAGGTACTACCATTACGGCGCAGATTGTGGCTCTCGGTATGTTCGGCGGCAGCAATTCCCTTTCCACCACCATAGTATTCTCGGCTTTTGCCGGCGTAGGCGCCTTCATGGCGCTTTTTTCGAATAAAAGCACGGGGCAGACATGGGGCGGAATTCTGTCCGGATTCGGTATGCTCTTCGTCGGTCTGTCTCTGATGAGCAGCTCCATGTCCGACTTTGCGTCTCTTGACGGAGTCAAGACCTTCCTTGCAGCAATAAGCAATCCTATACTCCTGGTCCTCATCGGAGCGATATTCACCGCCATCATACAGAGTTCGTCCGTAATGACGTCCATCGCGCTGACAATGGTCGTGACGGGGCTTATCAATCTCGAACAGGGGATTTTCCTCACCATGGGCTCCAATATCGGTTCCTGCGTAGTGGCCATCCTCGCAGGTCTGGCGAGCGGAAAGAATGCCAAAAGAACGGCACTCATACACCTGCTCTTCAACTGCTCCGGCGTGGTAATATTCCTCTTTGTGGGATGGATTCTGAATCTTGTAAGCGGCGGTTCGTTCAATTTCGGAGTGATGTTCGAGCGGATGTTCCCGGCTGCGCCGCAGACCCAGCTTGCCATGTTCCATACGTTCTTCAACGTAATCACAGTCTTGATAATCCTTCCTCTCAACGATTTTCTGGTATCCCTTGTATGCAAGGCCATCCCGGATTCCAAAGAGGTGGAAACAGTCGGAGGATTCCGTCTCAAATATGTGGATGACAACATGTTGCGCACTCCGCCTCTGGCAGTTGCACAGACCAAGAGGGAAATCATCAGAATGGCCGATTTGGCCATGGAGAATTTCGACAGAGCCATAAACATCATCACCACGCTTGATTTCAAAGAATACGACGAATTCAACCAGACGGAGGAAGAACTCAACTTCATCAACCGCGCTTTGGTGGATTTCGTTGTCAAACTGTCCAACAAGACAGCTCTCAGCGAGCATGACCACATCTACCTCTCCACTACATTCCGTTCTATCCGTGATCTTGAGCGTGTAGGTGACTACGCGGAGAACATCGTAGAATACGCAAGGGACCTCAGTGAGACCGGAAGCAGCTTCAGCCCGGATGCCCGCAACGAAATATACCGCCTGAAGAAGATGATTGAAGATCTGTTCAGCAATGTCATGGGAGCATACACTGATGAAGATATGGGCAAGATGGCGCAAGCCAATGTCATAGAGGAGCAGATCGATGACTTCACCAAGATGATGGAAGACAACCATGTAGCCCGAATGAATGCCGGGGTATGCACACCATCCGTCGGAGTCCATTACCTTGAGTTGTCATCAGATACAGAGCGTATCGCCGACCACTTGATAAACGTGGCCAAGTCGATACGCAGTTTGAAATAATCGGTATAATTATCTGGTCCAACCCTTGGTCCAGGGCGAAGAAGCGTCATTACTTCACTTTCGGAAGTTTGGCAAGACTCTCGGCTATCTGCTCGTCAGTAGGAATCACATCGGTCATCCGGTGGTCATTGTAGCTTTCATACGCTTTCAAATCGAAGTAACCTGTACCGGTGAGCCCGAACACTATCGTCTGAGCCTCCCCTGTCTCCTTGCATCTGAGAGCCTCGTCAATCGCCACTCTTATGGCATGACTGCTTTCCGGAGCCGGCAGGACATCTTCAACCCTGGCAAACAGTTCCGCGGCCTCAAACACCGATATCTGCTCCACAGCACGGGCTTCCATCAGAGAATCATGGTAAAGCTGCGAAAGAATGCTACTCATACCATGGAACCTCAACCCTCCAGCATGGCTGGCGGACGGGATGAACTGGCTTCCCAGGGTGTACATTTTCGCAAGAGGACATATCATTCCGGTATCACAGAAATCATACGCAAACTTACCTCTTGTCAAACTTGGGCAGGACGCAGGTTCCACAGCAATAATCCTATATTTGGCCTCTCCTCGAAGCATCTCTCCCACGAACGGACTCACAAGACCGCCAAGATTTGATCCGCCGCCCGCACATCCGATGACTATGTCTGGCTTGATTCCGTATTTGTCCAAAGCCGTCTTGGTCTCAAGTCCGATCACCGTTTGGTGAAGAAGCACCTGGTTCAACACGGAGCCCAGCACATATCTGTATCCGGGCTGGGATGTGGCGGCTTCCACAGCCTCGGAAATTGCACAGCCAAGACTGCCGGTGGTTCCCGGATGCTCTGCAAGTATCTTTCTTCCTATGGAAGTCGTATCGCTCGGGGAAGGCGTAACCTTGGCTCCGTAAGTGCGCATCACTTCCCTTCTGAAAGGCTTCTGCTCAAAAGAGCATTTGACCATATATACCTGGCAGTCAAGCCCGAAATAGGCACATGCCATGCTCATGGCAGTCCCCCACTGTCCGGCACCTGTCTCCGTAGTAACGCCCTTAAGTCCCTGTTTTTTGGCATAATACGCCTGGGCGATGGCAGAATTGAGCTTATGGCTTCCGGAAGTATTGTTGCCCTCGAACTTATAATATATCTTCGCAGGGGTGCCGAGCGCCTTCTCCAGGAAATACGCTCTCACCAAAGGAGACGGACGATACATCTTGTAGAAATTCAGAATATCCTCAGGGATATCGAAATACGCTGTGTCATTGTCCAGTTCCTGACGACAAAGCTCTTCGCAGAAGATTGGCTTCAACTCATCCACAGTAAGAGGCTCGCCGGTAGATGGATTCAGAAGCGGCGCAGGCTTGTTCTTCATATCGGCACGAACATTATACCATTGGGTAGGAATCTCATTCTCAGCGAGATAGATTTTGTAAGGAATTTTCTTTTCCATGATTTTATATTATTGGTTGATTATACTCTCTACATACAAAAATTCCCCGCCGCAAAGTCGCGGCAGGGAATTCGATTTCTAATATGCACACACGGACGCCTTACCTACTACGACTTTTTAGTTGTAATAAGCGCCACCACCAGTTGTTGCTTGAATATCTCATATCTTGTCAAATTCGTCAGCAAGGTAGCAATAGTTCACGACAAACGCAAGGCTTTTCTGGAATATTTAATCTCCATCTAATAAACTTCTGTCCCGACAGCCAGATAAGACTCCCCGTTGAAAGCGATGCCGTTCACATCCCCGGAACGGGTATATTCGGGATAATTGCAATGCGAGCACCCGGGAATTGTAAAAAGCACACCCCCGATGCATCCCAGCACAAAAGCCTGCCGAGACGGCGAATACGTAGCGCTTATCGGCTCATTATCGAGAAGATACACGCTTCCGTCGCGATTATAAGTAAGATCCCTTTGGCTCCATATATTGCCATGCGATGACAAGAACGCTACCGGAGCACCGTCAGAGAGTCTCACCCCGCATACGCATAACGCATCATTGGAAACAGCAATCGCAGAGAGCCTGACTTCCCCGTAATACTGGGAATAATTGGCATTGAAATCAAATACGGAAGGATTGAAATCCATATCGAAAGAGACTATCCGGGACGAGTCCGTAAGCGCATAACAGCGGCCAGAATATACGTCCATATCAATAATGTCAAGACTTTCCGGCATTGGGACCGTAACCTCCTGTCCTTGAATCAAGGCCACTATCCTGTCTTTGTACGCAACTGCCAAAAACCCGTCAATCACATCTATAGCCACAGGCATGTCATCTGACCCAAGACTATACTCCGAGACCTTGCCCGCGTCCGAATCGACGAACTCCACCCTCCGGTCCGATGTCAGAAGAGCAAATCCATCTTCGAAAGCAGAGACATCTATATAATGAATCTCTGGCCGAGAGATAATCCCGGCCAGAGAAAACATCATAAGAATATGTAAGATACTACTGTGCAATTCTGAACCAGTCGAATGAGGCTTTAATAGGTTCACTCTTCGCAGGAGCAGCCATGCCAGGTCTCATGAATGCCGCAAAGCGTGCAGAAAGAACACCGTCACATGCGATAAGTCCGGCATTGATATCCTTAAGAACGATATCAACCTTGCCTGCCTGCTCAAACTTCTTCCCATCCACTGAGAAATAAGCCGTATATGCAGAGCCCTTCTTCACAAGACGGAGCCAGATAGTGTTATCCACTACTGTCACATTGTCAAGACGGAAAGTAACGCTGGCCTTATTGTATCCATCAGCCTCGCAGCTGAGCTGAAGCGTTGCCGTAGGAATGCCGTTGCCGCCCTGTCTGAATCCCGGTGCGGCATAGACATACTTCACGAAATTGTCATCATCCTGATAAGCCACAAGTCCGGCATTCTGGGAAGGTTGTCCCGGAAGAGCCGAGCAGTGAAGCTTGGTATTGAGAGTCCAGTCACTGTTTGCGCTCTGCACAAAGATATTGGAAGCATTGTTGTTGGCTCCGTCAATATCTCCGGCATCGGTCGTAATGGTAAGAGAGCCGTCTGAGAGAGTATAATTTGCAGTATTCTCACGGACAATCTTCCATGCGGAAGAAAGTTTCTTTCCATTGAACTCGTCCGATGCAGCCTTCACTCCGAAATGAACATAATATACAGACTCGTCTGAGGTAATGTCATCAATGACTCTTACAGCAGCAGTACCAGGGACAGCCGGAGCCTGCTCAACCACGACGCGAAGAGAAGGGTCAACAGACTTTGCGCTCACCTGAGGTGCTTTGGAAGAAGCCTTGCGGATAAATGAATACTCCCTAAGGCCGGATTTGAGTATAGACTTGCCAGCCACCTTCAGTTCGCTGAGTGAAAGATCAGGCATAACCTTCAATGAGTAGCTTCCGCTCACGCTCTTGCCGTTGTATTCAACCGTAGCGGTAACGGTAGCCACGCCCTGAGACTTCGCAGATACTACGCCTTCAGCGTCCACTGAAAGTACTGATGAATTGTTGCTTGAATATGTAATCTTAGCTTTGGAAAGATCAAGGAAAGTGTCATCCATAAGGGATGCGGTGAGCTTGGTCTGGGCGGTCTGACCTACTTTAAGTACAGAAACTCCACAGTCTGCAACCACAACCTTCAATTCCGGCTTCAACTCAGTAGAAGTCATCGTTGCGGTAACCGTGCCTCGGATATCCTTTGAAGATGAACCGATCTCGAATACGTAACGGCCGGCATCATAGCTGATCTTGTCAGCGTCCATGTTCCAGAACCACAGATCGTTGCAGTCAATGTCCACACTGACTGTCTTGGTCTGTCCCACAGGAATGGTAACTCTCTGGAAACCTTTGAGACGCTTGATTGGCCTCTGTGCGGAAGCCGGACTGTCAGGAGTGCTCACATAAATCTGAACAACCTCATCTCCGTCATATTCTCCGGTATTCTTCACATCCACGCTCACTCTCACCCTGTCGGCAGGAGTTATGGAAGTGCGGTCAATGCGGAAATTGCTGTATTCGAAGCTGGTATAAGAAAGACCATATCCGAATTCGTAGGAAACAGGCTTGGTGAAATACCAGAGCGTACGTCCGTTCTTGCCTTCTCCTCCACGGAGGGTATAATCGGTGATAGCCGGAAGATCCTTAACTGTCTTGTACCATGTAGCGTTGAGCTTTCCACCAGGATTGACGTCGCCGAAGAGAACCTTGGCGATAGCGGCACCCTGTGCCTGTCCGTTATAACCGGTCCAGAGGATACCCGGAATATTTTCAAGGTGTTTGAATTCCTCTACCTCAACGCATCCGAGAGTCTGCATCACCACGATTGTGTTCTTGTTGACAGATGCTACGGCCTTTATGAGATTAACCTGATTGCCAGGAAGCTGAAGGGTAAGACGGTCAGCCTCTTCAGTGGCGGTGTTCTCGTCGGTACCGACAAATACGATAGCCACGTCAGAATTCTTGGCAGCGTCAAGTACGGACGGGTCAATCTGGTCATCTTCTGCTGCCTTGTACACAAGATAGAGAGTCTGAAGACCGTTGTAGCCAAGTCTGTTGACCTTGGACTCCATAGGGGTGCTGGCGCCATATACGCCGCCTACTCTCTTTCCGGATGCCTTGGTGGCCTCAAGAGTACTGATGAGGTTTCCGTCAGGAGAGCCCACATGCGCCTCGATGATACCGCCCTCGGTAGGGATGTTCACACCAATCGTGATTTTATCTACATTGATGAGATCAATGTCATTGTATGCTGTCCATGAACCATCGTCAATTGAGCGGACCTGCTCCTCGGTACCCATTCCGGAACCTACGGTGATACCTTCTGAAGAAGCAGAGTATTTGGTTGCATCGTGACGGGTCACGGTTCCGTCCGCCTTGGTAAGCTCAAAGTATGCCACATAGAGAAGGTTGCTCTTGCTCTTGGTGCTTCCACCGGACGCAAGCTTAACTTCCACATCTGCACCCCTGGCTGCAAGATAGTCGGTAATTCCCTTATATGGGCTGATACGGCTGCTTTCCTCCGGACGTCCTGAATAAGGACCAAGCTCCACCTCGTCTGCCTGAGGGCCGATAAGAGCCACTCTCTTGATGCTTGAAGCATCGAGAGGAAGCGCGCGGGAAGATGTTCCCTTTACAATTTCATCCTTGAGAAGGACAGGAGTACGGGTAGCAACTTCCTCTGCAAGAGCCTGATACCTTACGGCATTGACCATAGAAGCAGGATAAAGCGCGTAACGGACCATCATGTCTGGATCGAACTCGCCCGTACGCATACGTACGGTAAACACGTTCACCAGAGCTCTGTCAATATCGGCCATGGTGATGAGTCCTTTCTCAAGTGCGCTGATGGCATATCTCTGATATACGCTTCCGCAATCAGAGTCCACACCGGCTTTGAGACCGGCGGCAGTTGCTTCCTCAGCTGTCTCCACATAATAGTGTCCGGTATAGATATCTTCGATGGCGGCGCAGTCTCCTGTCACATATCCCTTCATTCCGTATGTACGGCGGGCGATAGTGTCAAGATACAGCTCACTTGCGGATGTAGGAACATGGTTCACCGCATTGTAGGAAGACATTATGGACGGAAGGTTGTCATTTTCGATGAGTTCCTTATAAGGATAGAGGTAGAATTCCCTCATATCACGCGAATCCATATTCGAACTGCTCACATGGCGGTCAAACTCACTGTTGTTGGCAAAATAGTGCTTTGCACAAGGAACAGCCTTAAGGTAGTTCGGATCGCTTCCCATAAGTCCGCGTACATAAGCGCCTGACATTACTGCAGAAAGGAACGGATCTTCACCGTATGATTCGCCGGTTCTTCCCCACCTTGGGTCGCGGATAGGCTCAACTACCGGAGACCAGAAGGTAAGTCCTTTGGTGCCGGTCTGGAATATGGCACGAGCCTCATCTGCAATTGCAGAAGCCTCTCTCTCAAGAAGTTGTGGATCCCAAGACGAACCAAGGGCCACACTATTAGGATAGGATGTAGGTCCCTGAAGACCTGCGGACGGATTGGCTCCCGAAAGAACTCCGTGCAAGGCCTCGCTCCATACATTGTACTGACGGACTCCGAGACGCGGCACAGGAGCCATATTGTTGCCAAGAAGGCTCTCCTTTTCCTCAAGGGTAAGCCTTGAGACCAGATCCACCGCACGCTCCTCGAACGAATAGTTCGTGTTCTGATAGATAGGAGTGTTGTCCTGGGCCATAGCTGCAGCAGCAACTCCCAAAGACAAAAGCATAGATGTTAACAATCGCATAATTAAAAGATGTGGTATTAAAACAGGGATGCAGAAAAGACCGCATCTCTACAAAGTTATGAATTTTCGATGAACTATCCTATAGGTTCAACACATCCTCCGCGAAAGTTTTTGGAGCCACCGGCGTTGTCGAACACTTGATGGTTTATTTGAGTCTGACAACATGAGGAAGATTCTCGCTACACACAGTCTCCACCTTGTCTATGATTGCTTCACAAGTTGCTTTCGGAATCCGGATCCGGGTACCCGCCTTGATAACAAGATCTTTTGCAGGATTGCCGTCGTAGAACAGTGAGGTAGCATGCTGCCCGTTTGAGCCTTTCGGAGAATAAGTAATGTCATAGGCAGGAGCCAGGCTCCAGACCCCTTTCCTGCATATGAAGCTGAAGTTTTTGGTGTGGTCATCCTTGTTGTCACAGACGAGATTGAACACCATCCTTCGATACATCTCCTCCACCTGATGCGGGTTCTGCGTCAGGTATCCGGTCAGGGCAAGCAGATTTGTATAGTCTGCATCCTGATTCCGGAAGTCTGACTTAAGAAGTGCCGCTGCAGTAACTACATGCACACCTCTTCCATCTTCAATATCGAAACGCTCGATTGCAAAATATCTATCCTTGAGTAGCCGTATGCGCGGAATATTGATTCCGCACTTTGCTGCCGTGCTCATATAAAGATACTCTTCCTTGCCGATTTCAGCAGAGTCATAAGTGTGGCGGAATTTGACCAGCCAGTGCGATCCGTCTAAATCAGCCATCACTACCTTAGGTCTCGCACCCCCTGAATTGGCACTATTGTAATAGAGAAGAGACTCATCTCCTTCTCCCTTTTCGGAAAGAATCTCAAGAGCCTTTCTCTGAATATCGTCCAGTTCTTCTATGCTCACACCAGCCTTGATGCTGTCAAGACTGACAGCAGGTTCATATCTGAGAGCACCCATTCCGGAAGAGCCGACAATTGCAAGCCTCTGAAGCGGATTGGGGTTCCTGAGCTGAAAACCCGACTTGCGGAGCATCCTGTCAATCAGATACAGACCATATCCGTCAGGTATGCTGTCCTCGAATACGGCAAAGCCCCTGTCGAACTTGTCAGGTTCCGAAAAGATCATATCCGAAGTCAGCGGAAGTTCGAACGGTGAAAGGGCAAAGCCGCTTGAAAGCCACTCACGCGAATACTCAAACGCACACAAACGTCCGTCAGGAGTCATCTGAATGGTTCCCACAAGGTCTCTGTTGTGGAATACCGTTATCTTGTTTACCTGTGGTATCATCTTCCCTTGATTCTATTCTTGTTCTTGTTGATGGTCGCCAGCTCGCTGCCGGTGGCGTATTTGGGCTTGGAAAGAATCTCGGACATCTCCTGGAAGTAGTCAAACTCCACAACAATGGCGCAGAAGGATTCGAAAGAAATCTTACCTGTTCTTTCAAACCTTTCGATAGTCGGCGCCGGAACACCTGTCTTCTCGGCAAGTGTTCTTCTGCTGTATCCTCTCTCCAGTCGTCTCTCCTTGCAGTACTTGGCCATCATTGCCATAAGCTGTTCAGGTTGTTTGGCATAAATATCTAATGTATATTTCATAATATAGTATGTCATTTCCCACTATAATGGGACTTATTCCATATCATTATATAACAAATATAGTGATTAATATTTAATATACAATACCAAATATAATACTCTTCCGCAAACTTTACAGGTCTTTTGCAAAGGGGCGAAAACACACAAAAAAGAGCCACCTAAGTAGCTCTTTTTTAGCAGTCAGTAACAATTTACCAACTTATGTTTCAGTCGAAATCTACCACTCGAGAATCTTCTTGAAGTCATAAGCCTCCGGATTTGAAATACCGAGAGCCTTGACAGCTTCGTAATCTTCAGGTGTTACATAATGAGCGATATACTCATAGTAGTTCTGCACGGTAGCGCTGTTGACATCCACCATACGTGGCGGAATCTTTCCGGTGTCAGGATCCTGAAGATCGGCAAGATAGAGAGGAGAGACGTTGCCGTATGAATCCACATAGACCATACATCCTGTCTTTCCTTCCTTGAAGAGCTGATAAACGCCCATCGCAAGTTCAGTGCAGTATGTAAGATCGTATGCAACCGGATCCTGGCAGCGTACGTCATATCCAATCTCGAGAGGACGACCCTTTACATGAAGGCCGATTGTCTTGAATTCCTTCTCAAGAAGGTCATTGAAAAGAACCGCTTTTGAAAGCTTTCCGAGCTCCGGGTGACCGTGATCATCGTATGTGAAATGCACGCCGGCATCCTGAAGTTCCTTGATGTCAAGGTTGTGGAAAAGGCCTTCTGCGGTAACTATGGTACCATATTCAATGCCCATGAGCTTCCTCTTGATAATTGAAGAGAGGGAAAGCTTGAGAATCTTGTCAAGGGTGATGTGTGTCTTGTTGAACATCTCAGGAATGATGGTCATAGGGCTGTGTGTAGCCTCACCGATTCCGAGCGCAAGACTTCCGCATGAACGTCCCATTGCACAGAGGATAAACCAGTTTCCGGAGGTGCGGGCATCCTCGTATGCGGTGCGCGCGATATGAGCTCCCTCATTCTTGGCGGAATTGTATCCGAAAGTAGGAGCATTGGCCGGAAGAGGAAGATCGTTGTCGATAGTCTTAGGGCAATGGATGTTTGCGATATGATATCCTTTGGACTTAAGGAATTTGGAAATTCTGTTTGCGGTAGATGCCGTATCATCACCACCTATGGTAACAAGAAGCTTGATATTGTTTTCCTTGAAGAGGTCAAGGTTGAAATTTTCCTCAAAATCTTTGTCTGTAGGCTTGAACCTGCTCATCTGAAGATATGAGCCACCAAGGTTGAAATAGCGGTCTGCCGTCTGGAAAGTAAGATCTTCAATACGTGCATTTTTGCTGAAAAGGCCCGAATATCCACCATGGAGCCCGATAACTCTATAACCTTTGGAAAGGAATGTTTTCGCAACACTCATCGAAACAGAGTTCATACCAGGGGCGGGACCTCCGCCACACAGAATAATAACAGAATCTTTCATTGTCTATACGTGAAAATTAAATCTCGCAAATTTACTCATTATCCGTAAGAATTACAAAAAATTTGTTTTCAAAATCCGATTTTCAAATATCCTCATTTTTGATTATTTTTGTCTTCTTATGGAAAAAGAAACAGCTCAACAGAGAATCATCGAACTCAGGGCCCTTCTCGAGGACTACAGCCGACGCTATTATGTGGAAAATGCGCCGGTGATATCTGATTTTGAATTCGACCGTCTTATGCGGGAGCTTGAAGACTTGGAGAAAGAATTTCCAGAGCTGGACAAGCCGGACTCCCCTACCCATAAGGTAGGCTCCGACCTTGAGACGGGAACGGACCCTTCCGATAATTCCAGAAAGCAGCAGGGATTCATCCAGCGTCCTCACCGCTACCCGATGCTGTCTTTGGGCAACACCTATTCCATATCCGAGATAGAAGAATTCGTAGCGCGTGCCGACCGTACCCTTGGCAACGTTGGGTTTACATACAGCTGTGAGTTAAAGTTCGACGGCACCGCCATTTGCCTTTCATACAGGCACGGACGCCTCATACAGGCCCTTACCAGAGGTGACGGGCTCAAAGGAGACGATGTCACGGAAAACGTCAGACAGATTTCCAACATTCCCACAGTCCTGAGGGGAAACTATCCCGAAGAATTCGAGATTCGTGGCGAAATACTTATGCCGTACAAGGCTTTCGACGCCCTCAACGAGGAACGCATAGAGCAGGAGGAGGCTCCATTTGCCAATCCGCGAAACGCCGCCTCAGGTTCTCTGAAACTCAACGACCCTGGCGAAGTGGCACATAGAGGCCTTTGGTGCACATTGTACCATATACCCGCCGAATCCATCACAGGATTCTCCTCACACAGCGAAGCCCTTGACGCAGCGGCATCATGGGGGCTCCCGGTATCAGACAAGAGACGCATCTGCCACAATATGGCAGAGATTAAGGAATATATCGACTATTGGGATGAAAATCGCAAGTTTCTGCCATACGCCACTGACGGAATTGTGATAAAAATCAACGAACTCGACAGTCAGAGGCAACTTGGATACACCGCAAAATCTCCGAGATGGGCCGTTGCGTTCAAGTTCAAGGCCGAGCAGGCCTGCACCGAGGTGCTGAGCATAGACTACCAGGTCGGCAGAACAGGAGCGGTAACCCCTGTCGCCAATCTCGCCCCGGTCCAGCTAAGCGGCACCGTAGTCAAAAGGGCCACGCTCAACAATGAAGATGCGATAAAGAGCCTGGATATCCGCGTAGGAGACTATGTCTATGTGGAGAAAGGTGGTGAAATCATTCCGAAAATCACATCTGTAGAATTGTCGAAAAGACCCGCCGACAGCACGGAAACCACTTTCCCGAAAGTCTGTCCCGTATGCGGAACATCTCTTGTAAAGTCAGGCGATGAAGCCAAATGGTTCTGCCCCAACTACGACGGATGCCCGCCTCAGATAAAGGGCAGAATGATTCATTTTGCATCGAGAAGAGCAATGGACATCCTTGCAGGTGAAGCTACCATAGAACAATTGTACGACTGCGGCCTCGCCTGCACTCCTGCCGATTTCTATTCCGTCAGCAGATATTCACTGCTGAGTCTGGACGGCTGGCAGGAAAAGTCCGTGGAGAAGTTCATGGCGAGTCTGGACAAATCCAGAAACGTCCCTTTCGAAAGGGTTCTTTTCGCGTTAGGAATAAGATATGTAGGAGAAAACACCGCCAGGACACTGGCCCGGCATTTCAAGACAATGGAGGCAATAGCTTCCGCGGACAAGGAGGCGCTTCTCGAAACTGAAGATGTCGGAGAGGTCATTGCAAGCAGCATCTATGAGTTCTTCCGCACTCCGAAGCATATTGAAGAATTGTCAAGGCTCAAGGAAGCCGGACTCAAATTCGAGCTGGAAGACAATGGTGCTCCCACATCCGATGCTCTCAAGGGGATGACTGTCGTAATATCCGGCAACTTCTCAATCAGCCGGGATGCAATGAAAGAACTGATTACCGCCCACGGCGGTAAAGCTTCGTCTTCGGTCAGCAAGAAGACATCATTCCTTCTGGCCGGAACAAAACCGGGAGCGGAGAAACTGAAAAAATGTGAAGAACTTGGAGTGAAGGTCATTTCGGAGGAGCAGTTCCGCAAGATGCTTCCCGAGTCCGAGACATCCAAGGGCTCAAATATGGAAGAATTGACACTATTCTGATGAAGAGGAAATTCAGACCCGGGAAAAAGATCACCGACCTCTTCACCGAGGGGCTTTGGAGGATTGATACCGCATCCTGCAGCAAGGGATACGCGAAGTTGGTGCGTCTGGTGCGCATCATCCGTATCACCATTGATTCCTTCTTCGGGAATAAGATGGGGTTCCAGTGCGTAGCTCTGAGCTATTTCTCACTGCTGGCTCTGATTCCGCTTTTCGGACTTGTATTCGCGGTAGCACTCGGACTGGGGCTTCCCGACAACATTTCCGGCATCATATTCAGAATATTTCCGGCAAATCCCGAATTCGCCGGACTGGTCATCGAAAAAGCCGAGGTTATTCTGGAGTCCGTAAAAGCCGGAGGTACGGGTATCATTTCCGCTTTTCTCTTCGTATGGGGTGTGGTATGGATGATGTTTCAGGTGGAACGTGTGTTCAACAATGTCTGGGGAATCAGCCGCATACCACGAAAGATATACAAACGCTTCGGGTATTACATCTTGATGCTGATTCTCATCCCTCTGATTATCATTATTTTCGGTGCAGGAATAGCATTTTACACCAACCTTCCGCACCTGTTCGGGCTGGATGTATCCAACCTGCGGTTCATAATCATATTCCTGGGATACGTGGTACTGTACTGCATAACGGTCATTACGCTTGCAGCCATGTACACATTCATTCCGGCCACCAAGGTTTATTTCAAAAATGCCGTCAAGGCCGCATCCATTGACGCCGTGGTATTTATCGTATTCCAATATATCTACCTTGAACTTCAGGTTACGGTGTCCAGGCTCAACAATATTTACGGAATCATCGCAGCGCTCCCGTTCTTCCTTATATGGATGAACGCGAGTTGGCAGATTATAATATATGGCGCGGAACTCACTTACGGGTTCCAGAATGTCGAAAAGTATAATTCCCACGACTGGGACAGTTAGTTGATATGAGTTTCTCCGAGTTTACAAAAAACGATTACGCACTGATTGACAATGAGTACGACTCCCTGATGAAGGCCGCAAGGCCAAGATGTCGGGATGAAGAAGAAGTCCAGATGGTCGTCAAATCATTTGAATTTGCCAATCAGGCCCACAAAAATGTCAGACGAAGATCGGGCGAGCCATACATTATCCACCCTATAGAGGTGGCGAAGATTGTAGTTACGGAGATCGGACTTGGCTACAAATCCATTTGCGCGGCACTGCTCCACGATGTCGTAGAAGATACCGGCTACACTGTCGAAGATATACGCAATCTGTTCGGAGACAAGATTGCTTCTCTGGTGGACGGACTTACCAAGATAAAGACCGTCCTGGACAATGAAGACCGCAAGGGGAACAACAACATGAGCAGCACGGAGAGCATGCAGGCCGAGAATTTCAAACGAATCCTGCTCACGCTCAATGACGATGTCCGTGTCGTACTCATCAAACTTGCAGACCGTCTGCACAACTGCCGCACCATCGAGTTCATGCCGGAGCACAAGCGCGACAAGATTCTTTCCGAGACGATGTTTATTTTCATTCCTCTCGCGCACAGGCTCGGCCTTTACGGGGTCAAATCCGAGATGGAAAATATCTGGCTGAAGCACAAGGAACCGGAAGACTACAAAACCATCACGGAACTGATCAATCGCGACAGCGCCAACAGGAGCAAGGATATCGACGAATTCATAGAGCCCATATCCGCAGCGCTTGAGAAGATGAACCTCAAGTTCTCCATCAAGAAAAGAATCAAGACGCCTTATTCGATATGGTACAAGATGCACACCAAGAATGTTCCTTTCGAACAGATCTTCGACCTCTATGCAGTGCGCATCATATTCGAGCCGGACAAGCCAACCGTGCAGGACGAAAGAAGCCAGGCGTATTTGATATTTGCAGCCATCACGGCTCTGTACAGCGAGAATACAACCCGCAGAAGGGATTGGATTTCGCATCCGAAGAACAATGGATACGAAGCGCTCCACTGTACCCTCATGAGCCATGCCGGAGTGTGGGTCGAAGTACAGATCCGCTCCAAAAGAATGGATGACATAGCCGAAAAAGGCATTGCGGCCCACTGGGCGTACAAGAACGACGGCTACATCTCCGAGAATGACTCGGAAATGGACAAATGGCTGGCCAAAGTGCAGGAGATCCTGCTGAGCAACGATGTAAGCGCCCTGGAGCTTCTGGATATCATCCACAAAGACCTGGTAAGTTCGGAGATTGTCGTATTCACGCCTAAAGGCGAGCAGAAATCCATCATCAACGGAGCCACGGCACTTGACTTTGCATATATGATACATACGCATATCGGCAACTCCGCCATTGCAGCCAAGGTCAATATGAGACTCGTTCCCCTGTCGCAGGTGCTCAAAGCGGGAGATCAGGTGGAAATAATAACTGCCGCCAATGCCCATCCTCGCATGGAATGGCTGCAGTTCGTCCAGACGCGCAACGCCAAAAGCCACATCATAGAGTACTTCCGCGCCCAAAAGGACAACATCTCCACGCGCGGAGAGCAGATATTCGACGAAAGAATACGTCTTATGGGACTGAAGGTAAGCAATGGCATTATCCGCAAGTTCCTGGAATACTGCCAGATGCGTGATGTGGACGAACTGTATTTCAGAGTAGGTCTGGGAATACTCGGACCGGAACAGTTCCGCACCATCATCAATGAAGAAAAACTTTCCGGCAACGGGCAGAGCAAAAAGTTCGTAATCCACTCCGATGTGAACGACAAGATAGAATACAAGATGGCGGACTGCTGCAAGCCTATTCCTGGAGATTCGGTAATCGGATTTTTCGTTGGAGAGAACACCATAGAAGTCCACAAAAAGACCTGTGAAGAAGCGGAAAGACTCGCCAGCAAATACGGCAACCGTATGGTTGTACCGCAGTGGAGTTCTCTGGAGGAAGACTTCCCTATCAGGATTTCGCTCAAGGGCATTGACAAAATCGGTCTTCTGAGCGAAATCTCCAGCTTCATATCCCAGACACTCGGTATCAATATGCGAAAGCTCAACCTCACCACCGAGAACGGCGTATTCGACGGATACATAGAACTCAGGGTCAAGGACAAACGCATTTTGGACAACATGGTCGACGGACTCAAGAAAATTGACGGCATAGAAGATGTCATCAGAACAGATATTTAAAATGAAAAGATTCATCCCTTTGATATTGGGCATATTGCTCTTCGCATTCCCTGTGATGATTGTATCTCACTCATGCGCCAATACCACAGAGTCTCCTTCAGGAGGCGACAAGGATACCATACCTCCGTTTATAGTGGACATAAAGCCTCTTCCCGGTGCCACGAACATTGCGCTTGAAGGAAGTTCATTTATCTTCACCTTCAATGAATACGTAAATCTCAAGAAAAGCAGCAATATCCTGTTGTCTCCACCGCAGCGGAAGATGCCCGTATCGAAAATCAGAGGCAAGAGTCTCATCGTGAAGTTCGAGGAGCCGCTATCCCCCAACACCACATACACCCTAAGTTTCACCGACGCCATAGCAGACGTCAACGAAGGGAACATGTTTGCCGGATACACCTATGTATTCTCCACAGGTGACAGAATCGACTCAATGATGGTTACCGGAACGGTTCTCGACTGCAACACTCTGGACCCGGTAAAGGGAGCCAAAGTAATTCTCCATAAAGATCATTCCGACTCCGCCATCTACAGGACCAGACCATACGCCGTCACCACGACGGACGACTGGGGATTCTTTGCACTGCCTTACATCCAGGACACCCTTTACAGACTGTATGCCATAAAGGATGCCAACAATAACAACCTTCTTGACCCTGAGACGGAGCTGGTAGGATTCGTGGACAGCCTGATTCGTCCCGTCATGACAGCCGGTGACACAGTGAAAGAGATGTTGAGATACGATATGCTCGACACATTGTCCTGCCTTGCACGAAACAGCGAATATGAATTGCGCCTCTTCAGGGAACGCACCGGGAAACAATTCCTGCGCAACAAGGAGCGCACATCCGAACGCTCCGCCTATATCACGTTCATGGCGGAAAATGCCATCATAGACACCATTGCCATAGATGGATACCGTGCTTCCCAGATTATCACCCAGTTCAATATCAAGAATGACAGCCTCGAGATTTGGCTCAACAGCAGAAAAGCTTTCCCGGACACGATGAAACTAAGTGTGAGATACCTTAAGACCGACTCCACCGGAACGCTGTCGCCTGTCACGGAAAACGTCAAACTGCCTCTGGCCACAGGGAAACGCACTTTCTCCAAGACTCCAAGAAAGAATCTCACCAAGCAGGACACGACATGTGTCGTCAATGTGACGGCAGAGTCCAAGACCATCGAGCAGGAAGGAGTCGCATTTGAATTCAAATATCCTATTATCAGCGAAAACTTCTCGGATATCAAGTTGATATCCATCAATCCACGACAGGTGGAGACTCAGGAAGCGTATTCCATAACAAGGGACAGTCTGAATCTTAGAAGATATATTCTCACGCCGAAAACTACTCTGAAGCAGGGTTATGAATACCGCATCAAGGTTCCGCACCACGCATTCAGAGACATCAACGGATATTATTCCGACAGCCTGGAAGTGAAAGTCTCTCTCCCGAGCGACGACAAACTGAGTACGATTCACTTTGTGCTAAGCGGTGTCCATCACAGGTATATCGTCGAACTGCTCAACGAAAAACGTGACAGGGTGCTTCGCACGTATGTCATTGACAATGACTGCACTCTGGATTTTCCTTATCTTGACAAGGGGAAATATAGCCTGCGAATCACCGAAGATGCCAACGGAAACTCAATCGTGGACGCGGGCTCTGTCCTTGAGCGCAGACAGCCCGAAAAGGTCAAGTTTTTCGAAACCGAAGGGAAAAAATATATAGAAATACCACAGTCGGCAGAATTGACGCAGACTGTCAACGTACAGGCGATGTTCTCAAAATAAGGTACTTGTAATGAAGAAAACACTTCTTATAGCATGCATATTACTCTTCGGAATCTCCGCCGGTGCACAGAATTCCAAGAGAGCTCTTATCAATGACTACTCCATGCTGGGCGTAAACTATGGCGTGAGTTTCTCCAATATGTATTTCTCCCCTTCCAAATACAACCTCTCGACGGTTTTCTCCGCTGACTACGTATCCATCACATATACCAAGCACAGCAAGATGTTCGGCTCAATCCCCAACTTCGCACTGGTCCTTGGCCTTGCCACCGGTACGGAAGGTTTTTCATTTTCGGAGAATCCCGAGACGGGATATACGGACAATTACGATGGCGTCCAGCAGTGCAGGATAAGAGTGATTGAAGCTCCGGCGATGATGCAGTTTCATGCCGACGCAGATCCTTTCAAATTCATGGCAAATGCCGGTGTATATGGAGGATGGCGACAGAGCATCAGCCGAAGCGGTCCGCAATTGTCCAAGGAGTGGACCGACTCATTCAGAGATTATGAGAGACGTCTGGACTACGGCTTCCAGGGGGGACTTGGATTTGCACTGGTGTTTGCTCCGGTGGAACTGCATTTCAACTGTACCGTAAGGTGGTCCTGGTCCTCATTGAACGAGCCGGACTACGATAGCAAGTATTATTATAAATACGCATATCCGCTGGACATCATGGCTACAGCAGGTCTGCATTTTCATCTCACCAAAAGACGCGGAAAGACCAATAGAGAACTTAAAAAAGAGGCATACGAAATAGTATATGGAAAGAAGAATTAAAACTCTGCCGGTACATATCGGCAAAAGTCTGATAATAGGCGGGGATGCGCCTATAGTGGTACAGACCATGTGCAACACCCACACTTCCGATGTGGACGGCACTGTCAGGCAATGCCTTGAATTGGCGGAAGCCGGGGCCCAAATGGTACGAATCACCGTACCTGGAATGCAGGATGTCCCGCATATCGCCGAAATTCACAGACGACTGCGCGAAAGCGGATGTGAAGTGCCATTGGTGGCAGATATACACTTCTCTTCCCGGACGGCCATCGCCGTAGCCTCAATAGTTGAAAAAGTCCGCATCAATCCCGGCAATTTCCATCCCGACCACGAGGAAGCGAAGAAGCAGTTCCGACACCTGATCTCGGTATGCAAGGAGCACGGCACCGCCATAAGAATAGGACTGAATCACGGTTCTTTAGGTACATACATAACCGATTTATATGGCAATACTCCTCACGCAATGGCCATCGCGGCAATGGAGTGGATAAGGATGTGTACGGATGAAGATTTCTTCAATGTAGTAGTGTCACTGAAGGCCAGCAACACCTTGGTAATGACCGAAGCATACCGCGAACTGGTGACAATGATGCAGGAAAGCGGAACAGTATTCCCTCTTCACCTTGGTGTCACGGAATCAGGCAACGGTGACAGCGGACGCATCAAGTCATGCATAGGGATAGCAACTCTCCTTCAGGAAGGAATCGGCGACACGCTCCGGGTATCCCTCACAGAGCCTCCGGTAGCAGAAATTCCTGTAGCCCGATACCTTGCACAACACGGCCCTTCTGCCGACGGCAACACGGAGCCTATGCTTGATGCTGCCATAAAATGGGGGCCGAAACTCCTCAAAAAGGAAATTGACGATATTCCTGCGGAGGAAAACATCAGCGAGTACCTTCGCGACGAGATTTTGCAAGCTGCGAGAAGACGGTTCTATAAGGCGGAATATATCGCCTGCCCGGGATGCGGACGCACGATGTATGACCTGCAGGGCACTTTCGAAAAGGTAAAGGAAAGGACTTCCCACCTTAAAGGAGTTGTCATCGCCGTCATGGGATGCATAGTCAACGGGCCAGGAGAAATGGCCGACGCCGACTGGGGATATGTGGGAGAAGGCGCAGGCTTTGTATCCATATACAAAAAGGGACAGCCCGTACTTAGGCATATCCCTGATTATGAAGCTATCGACAAACTTGTCGAGCTGATTTCGCAGGACAATTAGAGTGCTCTACTCCACATAAAGGAGCAGACCCTTCAGATACTCCCCTTCCGGATGATAGATATTCACCGGATGATCGGCCCCCTGACAGAACCGGTCAAGGATTCTTACACGGCGTCCGGTCTGCGCGGCAGCGGAGAATATAGTATTCGCAAAAGTGATTTTGTCCACTACCTGCGAGCAACTGAACGTAAACACCAGACCCCCTGGTGCAACTTTAGAAATTGCCGCCGCATTAAGACGCTGATAAGCGCGAAGAGCGTTCTTCAATGCTCCGCGATGCTTTGCAAATGCCGGCGGATCCACTATAATAAGATCGTATTTTCCTTCAGGGACATCTGCAAGAAAATCTATCGCGTCCGTGCAGTAATTCTCATAAGAGGGCGAGGCCCCCTCTACGGCATTGATTCTCATATTCTCATCCACGAGTCTGATTGCTTTGGATGACGAATCCACAGAGTGCACCAACGAGGCGCCGGATGTCATGGCATACACACTGAAACCTCCGGTATAGCAGAAAAGATTCAACACATTGCGCCCGGCGGCATATTTTCCGACCAATGCACGATTATCTCTCTGATCAAGGAAAAAACCGGTTTTCTGTCCATCTTCCCAGTTGACAATGAATTTTCTTCCATTCTCAAGCACTGTAAGCTCCGACAGAGAGAATCCATCCCTACGGTACAAATATCCGTCCACCAACTCCAGTCCAGCCTTGAATGGAGCAGTACCGGAACTCTTGTCATACACAGCCTTAAGGTCATCACCAATTACTTCCTTGAGGGCTTCCGCAATCCTGGCTTTTGCGCGGAACATGCCTACCGAATGGGCTTGCAGCACACAGACTCCGTCATACCAGTCAACTATAAGCCCTGGTAGTCCGTCACCTTCGCCATGTACCAGACGAAAACAATTGGTATCCACCTGGTCCCGCAATTCAAGTCCTACGGCTTTTCTTGCAGCTATTGCCTTTTCTATAGAGACTTTCCAAAAATCCGGTGCAGAAGGATCTGCATCAAAGGACAGAATCCTTACAGCGATAGAGCCAATCTGATAATGACCGGCGGCAAGGTACTTACCCTCCGAACTATATACTGCTACGATGTCGCCTTCTGAGGGCGTGCCTTGAATTTGGGATATGGCGCCACTGAAGACCCAAGGATGAAATCGACGGAGCGATTCATCACGGTTTTTCTTTAATATTATTTTTATCATTTGGCTTTTGCGCGTTAGGATTCATCTGTTCCGGAGTCAGAGGGTGTTTCTCTGAGCGAAGCAATTTGAGATACATCTCACGACACACCCAGGCATCGGTCGCAGCATACATTTTTTGAGCCTGTGAGAGTTCTTTCGCCTCCCAGTTGGACAACTGCTGGCTTTTGGAAATCTTACATCCGAGTATGATGCCGGCCATTTTCTTGACGCTCTTGTCGCGAATGCCCCACTCATACACTATCTTCTGCAGATCGACAAACGATTTCGGCGTGAATTTGCGATAATACTGAAGTCCGCGTATATCATCATTTACAGCAGCTCCAACTTTTATAATCCTTTCGTTTGATAGAATGGAACACATCAGAGAACGCATCCCGATTTCATTGACTCTGAACAAGAAAGACTTGCCTGCTCCGGACAATTGCAGAAGAGCCACATGTGTATGATGGGCCCCGGGAGTAAACACGGGACGAGTTTCCGTATCAAATCCTATGACCTTTTGCGTCATAAGATAGGCTATCGCCCTGGCGTATTCCAAACCTGGTTTGGTTATCACGTGAATATCCCCCGGAAATGTTCCGAGGGGTAATGTCTCTATTTCTTCAGGTAGTATACTAATTTTGTACATAAGAACCTGGAATCAGTATTATAGATCTGTCCTCTGTCTCCGGCTTGCTGACAGGCAGATATGTAACTAACTGTGGGAATGAAATATTGTGTGTAAATAAATTATTGCTGCGAAGGATATCATAGCAGGCGGACGCTGCAACATCAAAACTGTCCAGCACCTGAATTTCATTGGCAATCATCTTGCCATACGTAATCGAATCCTCATTCAAAACAGACAATATATCGGCAAGTTCGGATTTCAGCAATGGAATATCCAAAGATATGTCATCAATTATAATTGCATCCAGAGGTGCCGTATTGTCTTTGGAGTACTCATCCAACAGGTGATGAATAAGGCTGTCACGACCGACTGAATTGACTATCACGCATTTGGCCCCGTTATCACTGTATTTTGCGGCAGCAGTCCTGAACCTTGAAGCATACACCGAAGTGCTGACGATGTCAGTATTGGCAATTATCCCTATGTTCATGCGCCGTGACGGATTGGATTTCAAGACTCTCTCGAGCATAAGATCCACCGGCGATATCACAGGGACTTTACAGTTTGTGCTTCTGAAAAGAGTATCGATGTCAAAACCTCCGAATTCGGACAAGGAGGGCTCACCAAGTACAATCATCTTGGCCGGTGTCTTGTATTTCAGGCCATCCAAATCGTACGGACTGATATGGGTTACTGTATCCAGCGCAGCGAGGGCAAGTCTCACTGCACGCTCCCTGCGCGCAATCCTACCAAGAGAATCCCCCGCAAAGACGCTGTCATCACAAATGGATACAAGTGTCTCGCCGGCAAAATCAGGAAGCATGTCCGGATTCTCTGAACCATCCACATTGTCCTTTGCATCAAAACTCTCGAATCGTTCTCCAAAAGCAGAACAATAATATGAACTGCCTACAAGATATATGTCCCCTGATCTGAATGGAGTCGCAGCATAAGAAATACATCCCAATTCTTCAGGATATTTGCCGTCAAGAATGTCGCAGACGAAACCGATAGTCTGTTCTCCCGACAGAGTATTCCTCTTACAGGATACAGACAGCGACGCAACCAGCATCAATACCGCTACTACCTTACACAGTCTCATATCTTCGCAAAATAATACACCACGTTTTTGAAAAGGTACAAAACTATGGCAAGCATCACAATCAGCGACCAGTTAAGGGAGAGGCAAATGCACACCACTGCCACTACGACCAGCAGCAGGATATATGTAAGTCTTTTTAATTTGAGCGTGCGGGAATCTTCCTTTGAGAATTTGAAAGAGAACATCGGAAGATCACATACCAACAGGAAGCACAGCACAACGGAGAGGACAGGCACAAATATCGGTCCGGCCACCCACACGGACAGAAAAGTATCCGGAGTAGCGCACACGAAATATGACAAAGATGCGCACAGCAGCGCACACGCCGGAGTAGGAAGTCCCAAAAAAGAAGAATGCTGACGAGTGTCCACGTTGAATTTTGCCAAACGAATTCCACTGAACACCGCTATAAGAAGCGGAACCCAGCAGACAAGACTCTCACCAAACATGAAGGTCTTCATGAGTGAATAGAGCATAACGGACGGAAGCACTCCGAAACTGACGACATCGGACAACGAATCCAACTCCTTGCCCAGATCAGAGTACGCGCCCAGCAGTCTGGCGACAAAACCATCCAGAAAATCAAACACCGCGGCCGCCAGCATAAAATAAAATGCCATATCAAAACGGCACTTAAACGCAAACACTACCCCGATGACCCCACACAGGAGATTCATCGAGGTAATGAAATCGGGAATATAACTGATTAATCTCTTCATCAATTATTTATCAAGTTTCTTTCTTACGTCTTTGGTAAGAGCGGTTTTATGTACCATGATGCTGATGGTCTGAGCCTTTACGAAAGCCTCTGTGCAGTACCAGATTCCATTGTACTTTCCGGTCTCGCCCCAAGAGTTCTTGACCATATACCATTTCTTGCCGTCCTGATCCTTTGCAATACCGAATATCTGCATTCCGTGATCATCGGTAATGGTCTTGTTGTCGTACTCAAACTGACGGCTTTCCTGAGTAACCTCTTTTTCAACTACAGAGATAGGGGCCGGCTTGCCTTCCTCTTTTCCTACCCAGTGCTCCTGATCGGAACCGGCCTTAACGGTAGCATCGGTGTCAATATAGATTCCGAGACCGTTACGGGTAAAACCTGGATGACTTACATCCGTACCCCAAGACACGGTATAACCCTTCTCAATCGCATTGTCAATCACAGCCATCATGTCATCAATAGGAACATTGAAAGACTCATCCCAACGCCAGTTGTCACCAACTTCAAGAGGGCTCCAGGTATAGAACGGATAACACATGAATGAGGTAATGGAGACATAATCCTCAGGAACGATCTTCATGTAATCACGATATGAGATAGGATCGAACTGCTTGCCGTCCACTTCAAAAGTCTCAGGATATTTTCCAAGATAGGTGTCCAACACAGCCTGATAACCCGGCTTCCATGCAGTCGTAAGCTTACGGTTAGGATTCTTGGCTACAGCGGAAATGTATCCTTTAAGCACTGCGTCCAGCTCACTCTGTGCAGGGAGCGGAGTTCCATAATTCATTCCGCTCATTTCAGAAAGCGGTACCAGACCGTAATCTCTTACCACATGCAGCACGTCTTCAGACTCCGAACCGGCACCGAATGTAAGATTACCATCAAGTCTGACGAACTTCACCGCCCTGTCCATATAAGAATGGGATACGGCAAAGAACACTGAGAAATCAGGATATTTCGCAGGATCCTTAATCCCACAGAGACGGATAGCCTCGGACTCAAGGAAGCTGATTGTAGAATAAGCCCAGCAGGTGCCGCTGGATGCCTGATTCTTGATTGATGTGATAGGATTTGCTTTCACGGTGGTGAACGTGTAATCAAGATCCGCTACCTGCGTAGCCTTACTTTGTGCGAAAGCAAATATGCCGACGCACATCAAAACGACTGAAATGGCAATCTTTTTCATATCTGTTATTGTTTTAATGACAAATATACAAAAAAAGATGATGACCGGAAACAACCAGCCATCATCTCATTAAGATATTCGAAGGAATTACTTTGTGATAACCTTAGCCATCTCAAGAACCTTGTTGGAGTAACCCCACTCGTTGTCGTACCAAGCGCAAACCTTAACGAAGGTAGGATCAAGCTGAATACCAGCCTTAACATCGAAGATTGATGTGTGAGGATCGTTGCGGAAGTCTGTAGAAACGACAGCCTCATCGGTGTATCCGAGAACACCCTTGAGCTCGCCCTCAGATGCCTTCTTCATAGCAGCGCAGATCTCCTCGTATGTGCAAGGCTTCTCAAGCTCTGCAGTGAGGTCAACGAAGCTGACGTCAGAAGTAGGGACACGGAGAGACATACCGGTAAGTTTTCCGTTGAGTACAGGAAGAACCTTACCTACAGCCTTTGCAGCACCGGTAGAAGAAGGGATGATATTCTCAAGAATACCACGACCACCTCTCCAATCCTTCTTTGAAGGACCGTCAACGGTCTTCTGGGTAGCTGTAGCAGCGTGAACGGTAGTCATAAGACCTCTCTTGATACCGAAAGCGTCATTGAGAACCTTGGAAATAGGAGCAAGACAGTTAGTGGTGCAAGAAGCGTTGGAGATGATGTCCTGACCTGCATAGGTCTCATGGTTTACACCATACACGAACATAGGAGTAGCATCCTTTGAAGGAGCTGACATGATAACTTTCTTTGCACCTGCCTGGATGTGCTTGCGAGCGGTCTCGTCGGTAAGGAAGAAACCAGTAGACTCAACAACAACATCAGCACCAACTTCGTTCCACTTGAGGTTTGCAGGATCCATCTCAGCTGTGATACGGATCTTCTTGCCATTTACTACAAGAGCACCATTTTCTGCTGAAACCTCACCCTTGAAATGTCCGTGTACAGAGTCGTACTTGAGCATGTAAGCAAGATAATCTGGGTCGAGAAGGTCGTTGATACCAACTACCTCAATGTCATTTGAGAAGTTCTCAACTGCGGCACGGAATACCATACGGCCGATACGACCAAATCCGTTAATACCAAGTTTTACCATTTCTAAAACGTAATTAAATTATAAAAACCGTTAATAAACTCTATTTCAAAAATCGCGATGCAAATTTATCAAAAAAGTATCAATTTTTCAATTATATTTGCGTAAAAGTCAAAATAAATTGCACCGTATAAATGAAAATTCTCATCACAAACGACGATTGTTATACAGCAAAGGGATTAAGCGTGCTTGCAGGCATTCTTGAGGCCTACGGAGAGATTACCATAGTCGCGCCCAAAAAGCCGCAAAGCGGAATGTCCATGGCCGTATCCATGGGGCTTAAGCCGATAGGAGTCAAAAAGATAGGCAGCACAAGCGGACTTGGAAGCTGGTATCTGGACGGGACCCCGGCAAGCTGTATCAAATACGGCATCGACAACATCTTCTGGCCGGATACTCCGGACCTGATTGTGAGCGGAATCAATCACGGAAGCAATGCGGCGACAGCTGCTCTTTATTCCGGCACGATAGGTGCTGCTATGGAGGCGGCCGTCAATAAAATCCCGGGAATAGGAGTAAGTCTTGACTGCTTTTCTCCGGATGCAGATTTCAGCGCAGTCGAAAAATGGCTGCCATCCATTCTTGACAAATTGCTGCCCGTCCTGAAAGACAGTCCCCACGGTGCTTTCTACAACATAAACTTTCCGAATCTTCCTTCCGGCAGCATTCTGGGCACCAAGGTATGCCACATGGGCATGGCCCACTGGGAACGGGAATACAGGCCGTATTTTGAATTTCTGAAGGAAATCGGAGTCACCCCTGGCGATGACGCCCTTCAGTATGTACACGAAGCTGAGAAGTCCGGTGAAGAAGTCTATGTAATGGCCGGGGATTTCACCGACAACGAAGGCAATGAATACCCTTCCGACCACCTGCTTCTCGCTGAGGGGTACATCACGGTGACACCGCAGAACATTGACAATACAGACTACAACGAAATCCAAAGATTATGCGATATTATCTGATAGCCGGAGAAGCTTCCGGAGACCTGCACGGCAGCAACCTCATAAGAGGCCTGGTTGCCGAGGATTCATCATCAGAATTCCGTTTCTGGGGCGGAGACAAGATGAACGACGCAGCGCAAAGCCGTCCGCATCAGCTTGTTGTCCACTATAAAGACGGAGCGGTGATGGGGGCTACGGATGTCATAGCCAAGGCGGGAAAGCTTCTCGACAATCTCAAGATGTGCAAGCGGGACATATCAGCATACAAGCCCGATGCAGTCATACTGATTGACTATCCCGGATTCAATATGCAGATTGCCAAATTCTGCCACAAAAACGGAATCAAGACCTTTTACTATATAGCCCCTAAGACATGGGCGTCCAGAGAAGGCCGCAACAGAAAGCTCAAGGCATGGATAGACAGACTCTTCATAGTCTTTCCGTTTGAAAAGCCATACTTCGAGAGCAAGGGTATTCCTTATGTGTATGAAGGCAACCCGCTGATCGATGCCATTGACGCATACCAATTCTCTCCGGTGTGCAAAGGCGACTATATCGCAATACTCGCCGGATCGCGAAAATCCGAAATATCCAGGATGATGCCGGTATGCATGGAAATGGCCGACAGGATGCACGCAATGCCACAGTACAGTTCCTACAAATTCATCATTGCCGGTGCACCTGCACGCGACAGCAGCGACTATGCCCCATTCATCGGCAGCCGCGACTATGTCAGTCTGGTCTTCAACCGGACATACGATGTCTTGAAATATGCGAAATCCGCCGTCATCAATTCCGGAACGGCGTCTCTTGAATCAGCCCTCATAGGAACGCCCCAGGTGGTAGGGTGGAGCACCTCTCCCCTCACCTATTTCATCGGGAAAGACCTTCTGAGGGTAATGGACCACATCAAATTCATCTCTTTGGGAAATCTCTGCCTTGACAGGCTTGCATTCAAAGAATTCATACAAAAAGACTTCACCTCCGACGCCATTCTCAACGAAACCAGACGTATCATTGAAGACGAAGAGTACCGTAGCGGAATGCTTCGGGACTATGCCGACATAAGAGAATCGCTCGGAGGAGCGGGAGCATCAAGGCGCGTAGCCCGACGCATGGTATCAATACTCTCTGGCGCTGAAGATTAAAGTGCCTATACGCACCATGGTGGCACCGTACTCCAGTGCGATGCGCCAGTCGTCGGACATTCCGATAGAGAGTTGCTTGAACTCTTCCAATTCCGGGAAGAGATCCTTAAGATAATCCATAAAAGAAGATATGCGTGAGAAATCCGTGCGTATATCCTCCTCATTGTCCGTATTGGTGGCCATTCCCATCAGGCCGCAGAATCTTATATTCGAATACTTCTCCGCCCGGAACAGAATATCCAGTACTTCCTCCTCCACAAACCCCTGTTTCGTCTGCTCCGCCGCCACATGAAGCTCCAGAAGCACTCTTATGACTTTCCCGTTGGACTTGCCCCATTCATTTATTGAATCCAGAAGATGGACTGAATCCACAGACTGAACCAGATCCACATACGGCAGAACCATCTTAAGCTTGTTGGTCTGAAGATGCCCGATAAAATGCCATTCTACCGAATCGCGAGGAACACCCATCTCGGAATGAAGGGTAGCGTATTTGCGTTCAAATTCCTGCGGTCTGCTTTCAGCAAAGCAATTCTGACCACAGTGCATAGCTTCAATTATTGATTCGAGCGGATGAAATTTGGAAACTGCCACCAGCTTTACTTCCGGTGGCAGTTCCTTTCTGATACTATCGAGATTGTCTTTTATCATCTCTACTTTCTTCTTGCTTTTTTCTGCTGTTCCTTAAGCTGCTGCTCCTGAAGTCTCTGCGCTTCTTCAAGCCTTATCTGCCATTTGCTTTTGGCCATCGGCTTACCTTCTGAAGCACGTACTTTTTCAAGAACAGACTCCGGGTTGATGGACTTGCGGATAATCCATGTCTGAGCGATGGAAATCAACTGCGAAAGCAGATAATAGTAACTCAATGCAGCAGACAGGCTGTTACATATAAAGAACATCATAATCGGCATCATCCACAAAGACATGAACCTCATGGAAGCCGCACTCGGATCTCCCGCATTAGGCTGTGAACTCATGGTCAGCTTCGAATATATCCACATCGTAGCCGCCATAAGCAGAGCGAAGAGGGACAAGTGATCGCCGAGAAGCGGAATCCTGACGCCGAAATCCACTATAGAATCGTACGCGGAAAGATCATGGCACCACAGGAATGACTGCTGACGGAGCTCGATTGATGCAGGGAAGAATCGGAACATCGCCCAGAGGATAGGGAAAGTCAGCAAGGTCGGAAGACATCCTCCCATAGGACTTGCACCGGCCCGTTTGTACAGATTCATTATCGCCTGCTGCTTCTTGAGCTGCTCCTGCTGATTATCCTTATGCGGATATTTCTCGTTGAGCTTGTCAATCTCCGGCTTAAGTGCCGAAATCTTCGCGGACGAAGAGAATGACTTATAAGTAAGAGGGAATACTACTATCTTGATAACCAAGGTCATAAGAAGAATGATAAGACCGAAGTTACCGATAAACCGATGGAAGAAATCGAACATCGGAATAATGAAGAACTTGGTAAACCATCCTACAAGCCAACCTCCCAGAGGAATAATCTTCTCGTACTTATGATCAAAGCTCTTGAGCGTCTGATAGTGGTTCGGCCCGAAGTAGAACTCAAACGGCACCGTAACATTCTTTCCGGCAGGCAATTCGGCACGCATTTTAGCAGAACAATCCATAAGGTTGCGCTCAGGATCGTCTTCGGATTTGAAGTTGATTGCCAATTCTCCGGAGGCAAACTGATCAGGGGCCCTGAAAATGGTTGAGAAGAACTGTTGCTGGAAAGCGAACCAGCTCAGTTTGGAATCAATTCTCTTGGTGGCACTACGTCCGCGTCCAAGTTCTTCCGGCTTTTTGTCTCCTTCAAAATAGTAGTCCGCCTTGGAATACTGAACTTCATTCTTGTAACCTTTCTCCATACGAGGAACGGTCATGCTGAAATCCAGGTCGAACGCGCTGACATTCCTTGGAATGATTTCATCCATATTCACGAAGGAGAGGCTGTTCTTCAAAAGGTAACTGTCTTCAGAAAGAGTATATTTCTGCTCTATGTAACCTCCGTTGCGGAAAGGCAAACGCATCACGACAACGCTGTCAGATGCACTTGCTACCGTAAAATTGAAATTGCTTGTTTTGATATATTCTCCTGCATAGACACGCAGCGAGTACTCGGATTGCCCAGGACGGAAAAGATACAATTCCGTACTGTCGTAATTGTAGTAATCTTTGACCTTAACCGAATATGGCTGGGCACCTTTAGTAGTCAGCTGGATGCGGATTTTGGAATTCTCCAGAACCACCATCTCCGGAACACTGTTCACATCGCTTGCAGCCTGCAGGCATGAATCCTTATACACCGGAGCGGTCACATTGTCTGCCACAGATGCTCCTTCCGAAGATTCTCCAAGAGAAACTACGGAAGACGAGTCAAATGGCATTTGAGCCAAAGCTATAGAATCCTGCTGCGCCTTGACTTCGGCATATTTGGCAGCCCTTTTATTTTCAAAAACAGTAAAGCCAAGAAAAATAGCGGCTATAAGTACAAATCCTATTACTGAATTCTTATCCATTATTTCGCTTCCTCCTCAAGTCTAATCTTCTCCTCAAGCCTACGAAGTTCTGCTTTGGCATCATCGATCTTCTGCTGCATCTGCTGAATCAGCGGAGCGCTGTTCTTTGAGGCTGCGAAAAATCCGATATTGTTCTCATAAGTGACGACATCCTGCTGAAGAGCATTGTACTTTGCAATAAGGCTGTCTTTAGGATTTTTTGCAGAATGGCTCTGATATGCCTGCCCACGCTGTTTTGCAAACAGAGGGAACTTCTCATGCATCGCAGTTCTGAATTCATCATTGATCTTGTCCTTCTCTTTGAAAGGAACATGACCTATAGCCTGCCATTTCTCGTTGAAAGAACGCATCTGGGCCGCATTCGCCGCATCGTCTTCAGAGCACTGATATGCTTTCACTTCCTCGATAAGCCTCTTCTTGGACTTAAGGTTGCCGTAATAGTCGTTCTCACCACCGGAATTCGCATCCCTGTTGGCAAAGAACTCGTCACAAGCGGCACGGAAACGCTTCCAGAGCTGCTCGGATTTCTTGCGAGGTACGGCACCTATTTCTTTCCACTGCTTCTGGAGAGCTATCAACTGGTCCGCTGTCTTTTTCCACTCGGTACTGCTCTTGAGAGCCTCTGCCTGCTCGATGATGGCCTGCTTTTTCTCAAGATTTGCAGTCATACTGTCCTTTATGGTAGTATAATGCTCCCTCTTTCTTTCGAAGAACTTGTCGCAAGCGGCGCGGAAACGGTCATAAATCTTCTGATTCTCCTTCTTGGTGGCAAATCCTATGGTACGCCATTCCGCCTGAAGCGATTCTATCTCTTTAGAGAGCTGATTCCAGTCAGCGGTATTCTTGATTTCGCGCTCGGCTATTTCTTCCAATTTCTCGCAAAGGACCTTCTTTTTCTCAAGATTCTCCTCCTGCTGAGCCTTCAAGCCTTCGAAATGAGCCTGATACTTCTTGTTGATCACAGAAGTGGCAGCCTTGAACCTGTCCCAGATCTCTTCACGCTTTTCTTTGGCTACCGGACCATACTCCTTCCACTGCTCGTGCAGTTTCTGAAGTTCATGGAACGCGTTTACCACATTCTCGTTCTCGGCAAGCTTTTCCGCTGCAGCGCAAAAAGCCTCTTTAGCCTCAAGATTCTTCTTGAAATCCAGATCACGAAGATCCCTATTGATCTTTACCATGTCATAGAACTTCTCGACATAGTACTGATACGTATCATTGATGTCGCGATAAGACTGTACAGGTACAGGGCCGGCCTCCCTCCAACGATTCTGAAGTTCGCGGAACGCCGTAAACTGAGAACTTACATCCTCCTGTCCTTCCACCAGAGCCTTCAACTCTTCTATTATGGCTTTTTTCTTTTTGAGACTCTCTTCCCTTTCGGCTTCAAGACGGCTCATGTATTCTGCCCGTTCTCTCTTATAGTCGGAATAAATAGCCTTGAAATTCTGCTCTACCACTTCGAATGGATCATTCTCGGCACGGCCTTCGCCGTCACTTTCGCCCTTAAGCTTGGAAAGCAACTTATAGAAAGCCGACTTGATGGCTTCCAACTCCTTCGAACGGGACATGGCGCCTTCGCCGCTGCGGGTTTTAACAAACAAGTCAGATAATTCGGCCAATGACTTACCAGAAAGGTCCTGAACTGCACCAGCATCCTTTTCGTCTACGTCTGAAACGACTTCTTGAATCTTTTCAGGAATGATGTTTTCGCTCATAATATAAGAGTATTTTGTATTTAAGAATCGCAAATATAATGAAATTCCAAAACTGTTCCTAAATTTGCAGCGGTATTTTCATCAAACCAACGAAAATCAATTCAAGAAATGCGCATAGATATACTTACGGTTGTCCCAGAACTTCTTGAGAGTCCGCTGTCTCACTCCATCGTGGGAAGGGCCATCAAGAAAGGTCTCGTGGACATTCATGTCCACAATCTCAGAAAATACGGTATCGGCCCGAGAAAAAATGTCGATGACTACAGTTACGGCGGAGATGCCGGAATGGTAATGATGGTGGAGCCTGTCTACAGAATGATTGAAGAACTCAAAGCGGAAAGACATTACGACGAGGTCATATATATGTCCCCGGACGGAGAAAGACTGGACCAGTCCATCTCCAACGAATTGTCAATGCTGGAAAACATAATCATACTGTGCGGCCACTACAAAGGCATTGACCATAGGATAAGGGAGCACCTTATCACCAGAGAAATATCCGTAGGAGACTATGTTGTAAGCGGAGGAGAGATCCCTGCGGCACTGCTCGCAGATTCAATCATACGACTCATCCCGGGCGCCTTGACAGACGAGACCTCCGCATTGTCCGATTCTTTCCAGGACAATCTTCTCTCCCCTCCCGTGTACACCCGACCGGCCGAATTCAACGGATGGAAAGTTCCGGACATACTCTTGAGCGGCAACCCGAGACTCATAAAAGAATGGCAAGACCGCATCGCTCTGGAACGCACCGAACAGCTCAGACCGGAATTACTCAAAAAACATTAATATCAATTCGCCGGAAAAGAGGATATAGCAGTTTTGTTATTAAATAATTTTAATTTCAAAATTAAATTCTAATAAATTTTTAGAAAAATTCTTGCAAATAGAAAATTTTGATTATCTTTGTAATCGAAATGAAACAACTCAACTTCGGACTTCGGTTCGGAGTATCTAGCCAGCAATAATTAACCTTCTATAAGGTAATACACTACTAACTAACCGTAAATCCTCGCTGAGATAGCGAGGATTTTTCGTTTACGCCCCAAGGGGGGGGGGGCTGTTTCCGGTGCAGCGCTCTTCTGAATGAACTGGACCCCGTACACCAGGGAGCCTTTTTTTGCACCGAATTTCCTTTCCGTACCGGAAACGCCTGTTTTTTTACACCGAATGCCTCTGATGATGTGACCCCCAAAGATTGGACGGTTTATAGTTCTTGATTTATTAGAATGAGT
>ERZ857629.557-NODE-557-length-49981-cov-12.903317_pt1 | contig 49981 bp, 33 predicted proteins | sample MGYA00519700_ERZ857629 | MGnify/ENA primary metagenome ERZ857629 (study PRJEB31778, sample SAMEA3449351) | human gut metagenome | biome: human gut; feature: human-associated habitat; material: faeces | place: United Kingdom | collected 2010/2012 ... | reverse complement strand
TGTATTGTAATTTGCAAACAATATACCGAATTAAGTCGAAGTTCGGGGTGGTTTCGGGTCAGGGGGACGCAGGAAATGGTGGAAGGTGCCGGAGCGAACAAAGTGAGCGGAGTCCGGATCAGAGGCAAGCTGCCGCCGCAGCGGAGCCTGGCATACAAAAAAAGAGGCCACCTCTATCGGTAACCTCTCTGGTGACGCCTGTAGGATTCAAACCTACGACCTTTTGATCCGTAGTCAAATGCTCTATTCAGCTGAGCTAAGGCGCCAATCTTATACCGGCGAACCGGTATTATATTACTACTCTACTTCCTTTAGAATGCCGCGCTTGGCTTCCTTGATGCGAGCCTTCTTGCCGGCAAGGGCACGGATGTAGAAGATACGTGCTCTACGCACTTTACCAACTTTGTTGAGTTCTATCTTCTCAATAGCAGGTGACTCAAAAGGGAAAATTCTTTCTACACCTACACCGTTGGAAATCTTACGGATGGTGAAAGTCCTTGTATAAGGGGTAGCACCGCAAATCTGGATAACTACGCCACGGAAACTCTGAAATCTGAACTTGTCACCTTCCTGAATCTTATATGTAACAGTGATGGTGTCACCAGCCTTGAATTCCGGATATGTAGCGGCCTTATTCTGAGAGAAAGCCTGCTCAACAATCTTAATATAATCCATAACAAATTATGTATAAACTGCGCAGCATCATCAAACCGTCTGAAGAGCGGCTGCGTTTGGGACTGCAAATATACAACTTTTTTCTTAATGCACAAAAGTTTGTGAACAATTTATCAAGAAATAAGGGCGGCTGCGGTCCATAGACCTTCAGCCACCCTCGAACACACTACTAATTAAACTATTCTATATAGAGGTAATCGATATTACCAACCTATATTCTGCACAATATTAGGGTTTACAGATGTCTCAGCGAACGGATAAGGAACATTCTCGTTCTTTCCTGCCTTGAATCCGTAAGTCTTGTTGTAGGAAGACCACTTGATTTCAAGTTCGTGAGTAGCACCGCCGTCGTTGATCTTGTCGTATGCGGTAGGAACAGACTTTCCGTTGTTGGCAAGTACTGTAGCTGCATCGCCCCATCTTACAAGGTCAAAGAAACGGCTTCCCTCAAGATAAAGTTCAAACCTCTTCTCGTTCTTCACCTCATCCTTTGAAAGAGCGGTGGAGACATGATTTGAACCGGCACGCTGCTGCACCTTCTGAAGTGCTGCAAGACCCTTGCCAGCATCATCCGTGCTCCATGCGCATGCCTCAGCGTACAAAAGAAGTACTTCGGCATAACGCATCACCACATCATTCTCCTGTGTGCGATAAGAGTTGTTGGCGATAAGATCAGACTTGAGCGGCACGCGCTTGTATGACCAGTATCCGGCATTTCCGAACACACCTGTCTTGGCATTGATACCACGGCTCCTGTCGGCCATCTTCTTGGCATCGGTGTTCATCGTAGCGTCATTTGCATAAGGCATGTGGAGGATAAGGTCGTCATAAGTAAGAATCCAAGCCTTGCGACGGAAAGAATTGATACCGTCGTTTGCGATAAGAGCGTCACCGAACTCCTTGGTAGGGTTGATACCGCCCCAACCGACAGCCTGAATCGTATTGGAAGGAAGATACAGGTCTCTCCAGAAGCAAGACTGGTTTACCTGGAAATGGTCAAGAGCGTCAGAGAAGTTCGGGTCATTGCCAGGATTGTTGACATAGTTGAACTCGAAAATCTTCTCCATATTACCGTCGCCGGCCATGTGGAAGAGGTCGTGCATCTGGGCACCCGGCACGAGGTCATACTTTCCTGATGCGATTACGGCACCAAGAGACTCCTTGGCAGCAGCATAATCTCCCTTGAAAACCTCAGCCTTTCCTTTGAATGCAAGAGCAGCTTCCTTGGTAAATCTGATTGCAAGATCAGAATCATTGAGTCCGGACTTGGACGGAAGATATTTTGAAGCAGTGCCGAATTCGCTGATAATCCAGTCGAGAAGTTCCGCACGAGGGGTGTTGCCCGGCTTGTCAGAACCTACGAGAACATGGTCCACAAGCGGAGCATCTCCCCAGAGGCAGTACAGCTTGAAGTGTGCGAAAGCACGCAGACAGCTTGCCTCAGCCACAGCCCTGTTGATGACAGGATCCTCTCCATACTGGAAATGGTCAGTCACGAGATTGCAGGCATAAATCATCTGGTACAATCCATAGTAGAGATTGCCCACCACATTGTTGTTGGATGTATAAGAGTCACGGTACTCGTTGATTTCGAGGCCGAAAACATGATCATCCTTGTTGCCGGAACCATAATAGATATCATCTGAAGGGGCATTTTCAAGAACGAAAAGAGGCGGAGCGATACACCAGGCAACATCGAAACCTGATCCCATGTCATAGCATTTCTTAGCTGCCTTGTATGCAGTAATCACTGCTGACTCAGCATCCTCCGGAGTCTTGTAGAAACTCTCCATATCCACAACACCCTTCTGAGGCTCGTTGAGGAGGTCAGGATTACAAGCCACTGACGCCATAGCGGCAATCACGAGGAGACCTGAAATATATTTTTTCATATTTGAATACATTAAATAATTCTTACTTTACTAGAACGAAAGATTGAAGCCAAAGACGAACTTCCTTGATGTAGGGAATGAACCCTTATCGAAACCGATACCGTTGGCGGCTCCTGTAGAGGCCATTTCAGGATCGAATCCAGGATACTTGGTGAAAGTAAAGAAGTCATCAAGTGAGGCGAACACACGGAGACTGCTGACGTGAACCTTGCTGAGAAGGCTCTGAGGCAGTGTATAACCAAGCTGAATCTGCTTGATCTTGAAGTAAGAACCATCAAATAGGTTGGCAGTAGAGCTCCAGAACTTGATGTTGGTGGCAATGTTGCTGATTGACGGCATTGAAGCACCGGTATTCTCCGGAGTCCAACGGTTCTCGAAGAAATACTTGAGAGAGTTGATGCGGACATGCTCGGTACGATATACACAAGAGTAGATATCGTTTCCGGCAGCACCGGTTCCGAAGAGAGTGAAGTCGAAGTTCTTGTATCCGAGGTTGATGGTGATACCATAGGTAACATCAGGAATACCGCTTCCGACCATGGTCATGTCGTTGTTGTCAATCACATTATTGTCATCAAGGTCTCTGAAGATAGGTTCTCCGGTCGCAGAGTTCACGCCATCATAGATATAACCTCTCATGTACCATACAGGATAACCGGCCTCAAAGCAAGTGATGAACTCATTGTTGGAGAAAGTTGCTCCACTGATGCGTCCTACAGTAGGATCGAGGTAAGTAACCTTGTTCTTGAGGGTTGCCATGTTGGCGTTAACGCTATAAGAGAAATCCCCTATCTGGTCGCGCCAGCCGAGTTCAAGCTCAAGACCGCTGTTGTCTACATTACCGGCATTGATGGTGGTAGATCCGATACCTACTTCAGCGGCAGGCTTTACTGACACGAGAAGGTCTTTGGTCTTCTTCATATAGTAATCCATGGCAAATGTGAGCCTGTTATTGAAGAAGCGGGCGTCAAGACCGAGGTCAATCTGCTCTGAAGTCTCCCAGGTAAGGCCCGGATTGGCAAGACCTGAAGGCTTGGAGCCGGTAGAGTATGAAGGATCGGTGGTACTGTACTGGTACTTCTGGCTGTTGAGGGAGATGGTAGTGGCATAAGGATAGTTGTAAAGAACTGATATGTTACCATTGCGTCCCCAGGATGCACGAAGCTTAATCTGATTAACTATGTTCCTGTCCACATTGTCCTTGAAGAAAGGCTCGTTGGAAAGGGTCCATCCGGCAGAGAATGAAGGGAAGTAGCCCCAACGGTTCTGCAGCGAGAGTTTTGAAGAGTCGAATGCATCAGCACGGAAGTTGGCCTGAAGGTTATAACGGTTGTCGTAGCTCCATGCAAGACGTCCGAAATAAGCAAGGCTTGCAGACCTTGAAGGCTGACCGCCGGAAAGGCTCTTAGTGGCAGATGCATTTGCAAAGCTGATATAGTGGAAGTTAGGCTCATATCCAGTGAGAGGGTCTGTACCGGTAATAGTTCCACCGTTGCTGAAGCGACGGCTCTCAATATATGACATACCCACCATGGCGGAAAGATTGTGCTTTCCGAAGCTCTTGTCGTAGTTGGCGAAGTTCTCCCACTGATAGTAGTAATTGTTGGAGGTGGTTGAACTTACTGAATATGTGTCAGAATATGCTTTTGCATTTGCATAGTATGGGTCTTCGTAACTTGCAGAATAACTCTGTCCGAGTCTGAAACCGAAGCGGGAGGTGATGACAAGACCCTTTACCGGAGTAAGGTTGGCATAAAGAGAGCCGCGGACATTGATTCCCTGGCGCTGATTGTCTAGTCTGTCTCTGAAAATGAGCGGGTTGGCAGCGTCGTTTTCTATAAGCTTGGACACTGCATAATACTTGCCATCTTCATTCTTATAGACTTTCTTGCCGGCAGCAATGGCATTTTTCATGCCTACAGGAAGATCGTCCTCACTCTCATAATATACAGGTGTCACAGGGTCCATGATGGAAGCACCGAGAACGGCGGAGCCTGAATACTCGGAGTGCTCGCCCACTGACTGGGTAGAATAGCGCTCGAACGAGGTGTTGGTACCTACAGAGAGCCATTTCTTGATTTTGTACTCAGCGTTGATCTGAGCTGTAAGTCTTTTATAATAGTCCTTGTCGCCACGAACGATACCGTCGTTGTCGAAGTTGGAGAGTGACACATAGAACTTACCCTTGTCGTTGCTTCCCTGCACGCCTACGGTATGACGCTTGGTCCAGCTGGTGCCAAACAGAGCGTCAGCCCAATTGGTATCAGTCTTTCCGTCGTAGCCATATATATTTACGAGGTCATCGTATGTGAAGTTGCCTGCTTCCTCCTGCCACTGGATATACTCGGCGGCATTCATGACTTCCGCTCTCTTACCAAGAGAGTTGAGAGTCATCTGCATATTATAGAATACCTGACCGTCCTTGGATTTACCAGCCTTGGTGGTAACGAGAACGACACCGTTTCCGGCCTCGGCTCCGTAAATGGCGGCAGATGCGGCATCCTTAAGAACCTCGATATTCTCAATCATCTGAGGGTCAAGGTACTGGATATTGTCCACCTTAAGACCGTCCACAATAAGAAGTGGTCCGATATTGCCGGAGTTGGAAGAATAACCGCGGACACGGATATTGGACTCGGAACCAGGAGCACCTGACGAACTGAGAATAGTCACACCGGCAGCCTTTCCCTGAAGGGCGGCAGCGGCATCACTTGAGGAACGGTTGTTGAGATCGTCACTGCGGACTGAAGCGACGGACCCGGTAAGGTCACTCTTCTTCTGTACACCGTATCCGATAACAACGGTCTCTTCAATGACATTGTTGGATGCCAAAGTCACGTTGATAACAGACTGGTTTCCGACAGCCACTACCTGATTGTCGTAACCGATGCAGGAAAACTCGACAGATGCTCCGGCAGGAACGCTGAGGGCATATTTACCATCGAGGTCAGTAGTAGTGCCGACAGTACGCTGTCCTACGACAACGACACCGGCGCCAATTACAGGAAGTCCACTCTCGTCAATGACAACACCGCTGATCTGCTGGTTCTGTGCATTTACGACAGTAGAACAAAAGATAGATGTAAGGAGTATCACGAGGACACCCATAATCTTTTTAGAAACTGTTCTAAACATATTTGGTTATTAATTGATATAACGTACAAAAATAGAAACAACCACTCGTTCACTCATAAAAACCGCGTTTCATCAATATTTCAAAGATTGTCAAAATTTTTAAAAACCGTTACAAAAATTTATTAAAAACGCAACGAAACAGCACTACAGGGCCTTATATGGCCGTATTTCAAAAAAGGGTTCCGCGCAGCGTAATGCTGCCGGAACCCACGGTAATACATGATAAAACCAACTAACGCAATCGCTATTTCTTGTGCGCACGCCAAAGTGCGGTCATGTCCTCGAGCGTCTTGCCCTTGGTCTCAGGGACAAGCTTCCATACGAAGACAGCGGCAAGTACGCACATCGCGCAGTAGAGTCCGTATGTAAATGCAGGACTCCAGTCGTACATAGGCACGAATGTGGAACTTACGATAAAGTTGGAAATCCACTGGAAGGCAACAGCGATAGCCACTGCAGCTCCGCGGATGGTATTAGGGAATATTTCAGAGATGAGAACCCAGCATATAGGGCCCCAGCTGAACATGAACGATGCAGAGTAAATCATGATGCTGATCACACCGATTATACCAGGAAGAGAAGGCAGCACGGCAGCAAGAGCCACACCGAAAGCGCCCAATGCCATACCAAGGGAACCTGTGATAAGCAGAGGCTTTCTTCCAAGCTTCTCCACCATAAAGATGGCAACGAGCGTGAACGTGATGTTGACTACACCCATAAGTACGGTCTGCGTCATAGGATTGCCCATTCCCATGGACTCAAATATACGCGGAGCGTAATACAGAACGGCATTGATACCCACAATCTGCTGGAACACGCTGAGCATTATACCTACGAATATTACAAGTGCGCCGTAAGCAAGCAGTTTTTCTTTCTTCTCGGATACCGTATTCTTGATCTCGGCGAGAGTAGTCTTGGCGACAGCAGAGCCGTTGATCTTGGTAAGAACGCCCAAAGCCTTGTCATCCTTACCGATCATGGCAAGATAACGAGGTGTCTCAGGAACGAAGAGGATAAGGATAGTGAAGAGGGCGGCAGGTACACACTCAGAGCCGAACATGAGTCTCCATCCCGTAGTTATGCTCCAATTGCCGTCACCCGCAAGGGCATCTACATTGACGATGCGGTTGATACCTTCTGCAAGGGACTCCATCTTAGGGGCGATATGGTCACCGAGAATGATAAGGTTCACGAAGTATACTACAAGCTGACCGAAAATGATGGCAAACTGGTTCCATGATACAAGAGAACCTCTCTTGTCTGCAGGAGCCACTTCAGCGATATACATCGGACAGATGGCGGAAGCCATTCCCACACCTACACCTCCAAGTACACGGTAGAGGTTGAAGGCAATCCACAAAGAGAAAGAAGCCTCTCCCTTAGGGAAGAACAGAAATTCAGGATAGTAAGAACCGGCGGCACTCAGAAAGAAGCAGATACCTGCTATGAAAAGGCTCTTCTTTCTTCCGAATTTTCCGGCCATAAATCCGGAGATTGCGCTACCTATTATACATCCTATAAGTGCGCTAGAAGAAGTGATTCCATGAAGGAAACTCGTATAAGTAAAGTCACTTGCTCCCATGAAGAAGGCTTGGAGACCACGCTCCGCACCGGATATTACGGCAGTGTCGTAACCAAACAGAAGACCGCCCAGCACTGCCACCAGGACAATGCTGAACAGATACATCTTTGATCCTTTATCTTGCATAATTCTACAGATTCTTTACAGCGTTATTCACTTCCTTTTTCCAGTTCATGTAAGCGGATTCGAGAGAATTCTTCCAATCAGCAGCAGGCTCTATCACATCAAGTCTCTCAAGGGTAGCAAACGCCTCATCAGCAGATTTATAGATACCGGCACCAAGAGCGGCACCGCGAGCAGCACCCAAGGAACCGTCAGTGTCGAACAGCTCGATGCGCGCATCGCACAGAGTGGCGAGAGTACTGCGGAACAGCGGGCTAAGGAACATATTTGCCTTACCTGCACGAATCACGTTAGGACGAAGTCCAAGATTCTTCATTATATCGATACCGTAGCGGAAAGAGAATGCGATGCCTTCCTGCACTGCACGAAGAATGTGTGCACGGGAGTGGCGTACAAGGTCTATTCCGGCAAGTTTGGCACCCACATTCTTGTTGGCCAGCACTCGCTCGGCACCGTTACCGAACGGAAGCACAAGCAAACCGTCGCATCCTACAGGGGCAGTGGCGGCGAGTTCGTTCATCTCCGGATAACTCATATCGAAAGCCACGTTCTTGTGGGCCCATGAATTCATGATACCTGTACCGTTGATACAAAGGAGCACACCCATGCAAGGGCTATCGGAGCCGGTCACATGAAGGAAGGTGTTCACTCTGGACTCAGGGTCAGCCTTAGGCACGTCGGTCACACCGTAAACGACACCGCTGGTGCCGCCGGTAGCGGCAATCTCTCCCGGCTTGAGCACATCAAGGGAGAAGGCGTTGTTCGGTTGGTCTCCGGCCCTGTAGGAAACAGGAGTGCCGGCAGGAATCCCGAGAAGAGCCTCGATCTCCGCAGTAGTGCGGGCCTGTACACCGACAGCAGGTACGATATCAGCAAATTTGTCTTTCTCTATTCCGAAATAATCAGCCACGAAATCAGCACGGGAGTTATCCCTGAAATCCCAGAGAATGCCCTCTGACAGACCGGTAGCCGTAGTGGTCACTTCATTGGTGAGCAGGTATGCGATATAATCGCCCGGGAGCATGAATTTCCAGATGCGCTCATATACCTGCGGCTCGTTCTTTTTCACCCATGCCAGCTTGGAAGCGGTAAAATTGCCGGGAGAATTCAAGAGCCTTGACATACATTTCTCGTATCCGATACCTTCCAGTGCGGAAGCTCCGGTCTCCACTGCTCTGGAGTCGCACCAGATAATGGAATTACGGACAGGCTTGCAGTTCTTGTCTATGGCGACAAGTCCGTGCATCTGGTAAGAAATACCGATGGCGGCAACCTTAGACATATCATACTTGGTAGCCATATCCTTGACACCGTCGCAAAGATACTTCCACCAAGACTGAGGGTCCTGCTCGGCCCAGCCTTTACGTTCTGCGATAATAGGCGCCTCCACCTTCGGATTAGTGGAAGAGCATACACATTTGCCGCTTTCTATGTCAAGCAGCGCGACTTTGACAGATGATGATCCTACATCAATTCCTAATGAAAACATTTCTTCTCTTTTGTAGTTTTAGTTTTCAAAATTAACAAAAAAACCTTACATTTGCACAATTCGACTTAAGTCTATGCGGGATTAGCACATCGGTAGTGCATTGGCTTCCCAAGCCAAGGAGGCGGGTCCGACTCCCGTATCCCGCTCACTATCAAACATAAGGGGAGGATACCAAAAGGTATCCTCTCCTTGTTTTTAGTTGATGGCCTTCGCGAGTTCTTCGCAGGCAATAGAAAGACTTACGTAGTCCGGAACGCTTCTGGTGCAGCACTCATTCTCGCCCCAATGGAACGGATAATCGTCCTTGTTCTCCATAAAGTCCGGAGCAAGAAGAAGAAGTCCGGGAACAATACCTCCAGGGATGACTGTATAGTCAGCGCGGTTGTTGCCGTACGCTACCTTCTTGGTATTCACACCCACGGAGTTGATGAATGAAACATTGGAGTAAGGGTGGCATCCATAGACGAAATTAAGTCCGTTGAATACCAGCTCAGGGTCTATCATATCAGGGAAATTCTTCCAGATTAGATAGTTGGTGTATGACCATGAGATAATCTGCTCGTTGCCGCCCCATCCGCTTCCGGAGATTGGAACGCCGTAAGGAGTGCTGGCAGCAGCCTCATTCACTCTTGTCACATAAGCGGCAAGGGCATCCTTGAGTTTGGCCTTGAATGCATCATCCATGTGCGGAAGCACCCTAAGTGCAAGTGCAGGTCTTGTAGCAGCCTGCTCGAGAAGAGACTTTTCGAAATACTTTCTGTAAGAATTGTCTCCTGTGGTAATCCACAGCTGAAGAGCAGCGGAAGAACGCATATCACCAAATCCCCAGTAGCCGTTACCACGACGAGGATTCTTGGCAGGGTCGGCATCTTTGGAATATTTGTTCCAGATAAACTTGGCATTCTTCAGACAACGCTCAGCCTCTTCAGGATAGTATGGCTTGAGTACCCGTGCTGCAGAAGCAAGCGCTGCAGCGGTAGGCATCGTGCCGGCAGCGGAGAAATTCTCGGTAAATACGAGACGGTCGTCAAGAGTTCCGGAGTAGTGTCCGTCATTCTCGTAAGGTTTCATCTCAGGATTGTAGATATATCCGTCAGTTATGGTCGAGCCGTCACCAAGGTGGTGATACTGGAAAAGATTTCCCTGCACGATGCCCTGGCATACGAAACCGATGTTCTCCACCTGAGCATTGACATTCAACGCACCATGAAGAATCTGCTGAATCACATCCGGAGTCCCGTCCGGACGATGGATGTCCACAAACTGGGTCTGCTGGTCGATATAAGTCTGGTCACGCTCCGGAGCAAACTCTTCCCAAAGCGAAGAAAGATCCTGGGTCATTCCCACTACGGTACCGCCCTGAATATCGAAATCGCCGGCATCATACCATCCGCCCATGGCAAGATTTGGAATATGCTCAAGCGGCTTATACTTGGTCTTCGTGCTTGAGCCCTGACGGTATCCGTCAAACTGCTCGTAATTGAGAGGAGCCATAAGGGCGTCATCCTTGTGGGAGTTGCCGTGCCATGTACGGTAGCCCTCGTTTACTTCCATGTGGTCCATCTGTACCGGAAGCCATACGTCCATAGTAGTATGCCATTTTCCGTCATAGACATCGCGGCTTATAGGGAAACTGTTGGTGGTCACCTTACCGTACTGGATGCAGTAAATACCCGGTTCGGTAATTTCAGAGAAATCAATCTGAGCGTAATTATATCTGTGATAGTAGATTCCCCACACGTTAACCTTGGCGTCAAGAACTTTCTCCTTCTGGCCGTTGTCGTTGATTCTGATAATGGACGCGGTCGGAAGCACAGTGTCGTTGCGGTCAAGTTCCACCACGGCCACCTTTCTCTGTGCAGGCGTGTAACCTACCTGGGAGAATCCCACATTCGGCTCGCGAACCCACCTCGGGTCATATACAGTCTCAATGAACCAGCTTGCCACTTCCCCAGTCTTGCCGGCAGGAAGAATGGTACGGGCCACGAACATTCCGTTCTGCGCAAGATTGCGGCCGTCAAAGAGCTTGATGTCGCTGTCAGAAGAAATAGAAACCATAAGGTCATCCCTCTCCGGTGCCATCACAAGCTTATGTCCTTCTGCGATAGGGTGAAGGTCAATGTATTCTCCCCTGCCCCTGTCATCAAAGGTGGAAAGTCCGTAGAATTGAGAGACTCTGTCGCTGTATGGACGCATCCTTGAGTCTCCGGCAGGATGATGAGGCAGGATCTGAGGCTTGCCGTCCATCATGAAGTTGGTCCCGAAATAAGAAGCCGGGAAGAACTCCAGAGTAAGTCCGGCCTTTCCTTCAAGCGCGGCAGGAACCGGTTTGTCAAGAACCACGCTCACCACGACGCCGTTACCCTGCGGACGGACTTTCATCACGGAAGTAAAGTCATAATCAGCATACCTGAGCTCGGTAGAGATGGTTGAAGTGCTCTTGTCCACATCGCGGGATACCACTTCCGGATACACATCCCACTGCTCCGGTGCGTTCGTAAGACGGATTCCGCCGCCGGTAGCCACACGCGCACCGCGAAGAATCATCTCCACTCCGGCCTTCTTTTCATCGGCGAATATGCCGGCATACTTATTATTGTACACAAGCACATTGGCCCCTCTTGTCTCGAAATACTCAAGGTCATTGAGATGGAAAGTCTGCGCAGATGCAGTTGCCACCAAAGACAAAGATGACGCAAGCGCAGCTATAAGTTGTAATTTGTTCATTATGTAATAGTGTAATTAGTCGATTAAAGTCTGATGGAAGTAGTCAAAATCGGCATACCCGCCATCCTCTGCGGTAGAATAACAATACAGCGCATTTCTGTAACCGGTAAAATAATCCAGAGTGAAACGCATCTTCAGCGAATAGTCAATCTCCGTCCAGTTCTTACCGTCAAAAGAATATGCAGCGCGGGCCGTATCAGCCTGATCGGCAGAGCCTTCCGCAGGAGTGAAACAGTAGTCAATCCTAAGCCAGACCTCTGTCCCCTCCATAGGAACGCTGTACACTTTCCTGTCTTTCTGCATACGGCTGTTCTCTCTGAGGACCAGTTCACGGCCACCCTCCGACACTTCTACTCCTACACACAGATTGCTGCTCTGGAAAGCGGAAATTCCGGCCCTTGCACCAGGTTTGAGAGCAGATGCGTCCAGTTTCACCTCGGCACGGCTTCTCGGGCCTACAGTACGCTGGGTCAGAGTATTGCGGGCATCGGCAATACCGGTTACAGGCTCACCTGCATATATCCTCATCCATCCCTTGCGCTCGGTCAAAGACCATTCGCTGTCCACAGGCTTGTGATTCCACTGCCATACAAGAGCAAGTTTGCTTGAGTCAAACTCATCATTGTCCCAGACATAATCCTCTCCGAAAGGCTTGAGATTCACCGTAACCTGCTCCATCGGAACAGTGTTGTCACCCATTATCGGCCAGCCGTCCACCCATTGAACCGGCTGAATGGTAGGAATTCTCCCGACAGCACCGTGATCCTGGAACATGATTGCATACCAGTCTCCCTTAGGGGTATCGACAATAGGTCCCTGGGCAATACCGTCTCTACGTCCGCCAAGCGTACCCTGAAGCACGACCTTTCTCTCATACTCGCCAAGAAGTTCGCGGCTGCGCCAGCATGTCTCGGTACGCACTCCGCCGGCAGGCCAGTCAATCTCTATCACATAGTACCAATCTCCTATATGATAGAAATGCGCACCTTCCGCCCTAAGTATATATCCTTCCCGAGGGGAGCTTATAAGCAACTGATCCACACCGCCTTCCTTGATAGCGGAAGCATCCGGCTCAAGCTCGGTAATATAAAGATCACCGTTGCCCCAGACAACATAGAGATGTCCGTTGTCGAAAAGCATGGAGGCGTCGTGCATGGCCCGGTCGATAACATTTCTCTTCCAGGTGCCGTTCTCGATGTCATCCGTGGTATAAATATATGTCTTGCGCTGGTCGTTGGCTATGAAAAACGCATAGTAAAGACCGTTCTCATAACGGATGGACGTAGCCCACTGTCCTTTACCGTACGCATTGCGGCCATTGCGAAGATTATACACATCGTCATCCTCAAGGCAGTCATACACATAATTGACAATTCTCCAGTGCACAAGGTCCTTGGAATGCATTATAGGAGCACCAGGGCAATAATACATCGTGGTACTCACCATATAGTAGTCATCCCCGACGCGAATAATGTCACTGTCAGGAATATCGGTGTACGTCAGCGGATTGACCGCAATCGTAGAAACAGATTGCTTGCACGACGACAAGCTCAAAGCCATCGTCAGTGCAAGCATCACAAAACCAATACGTCTCATATACTACTCGAATGTAACCCAATCTATCTCCACATCACCCGAATTGACGGTAGCACGGATATAGTTGATTCCGGTAAGCTCGAGAGCCATAGGAGCAGTCACTTCTTTCCACTTCTTGGAAGCAGGAACCTTAATCGTAGCGAAGTCCTTATTCTCTTCTGCAGAAAGCGCTATTTCGGCGCCCTTCTTCGAACGGACCATCATCTTTACCTTGGACGGAGATGTCGTACCGAAGTCAACATCCTCATACTCAACCCAGGTAGCAGCTCTTGGAAGAGCGACATACCAGCCGTCGAAAGGATTCTCCACATCAAGAAAATCGACAAACGTACCTCCCTGGCTGAGGAAACTGTAGCGGTCAATCTGGATAATGGATCTTGCCGGAGTAACACCGACACCGCGAAGTGTAGGAGCTACAGTCTGTATGGTACCGTCAGCATTGAAATGTACCTTGTCAATGCGAACAGAGCGGTTCTTGTCGAACTGAGGAGAATAGTCATTGTGATGATAGAAGAGATACCACTCGCCCTTATACTCTACAAGAGAATGATGGTTGGTCCAGCATCCTGAAGGAGACTGAAGCATGATAAGTCCCGTGTACTCAAATGGTCCGAGAGGACTGTCACTCATTGCGTATGCAAGAGTCTCGGTCTTGTCCTGAACCCATGGATATGTAAGGTAGAACTTTCCTTCCCTTTCGAAAATGAATGGTCCTTCCTTGAATCCTGCAGGAAGATTGGCGTCAAGTCTTACAGACTCGCCCTCCAGCTCAAGCATATTGTCATTGAGCTTGCATCCCCTGAGTCCCATTCCGGACCAGTAAATATAGGAATTGCCGTCTGAAGCATTAAGAACACAAGGGTCAATACCGGTCACGCCTTTGATAGGCTCAGCCTGAGGAACAAACGGGCCGTATGGCTTGTCTGCCACAGCTACACCCACTGCAAATCCGCGGCCGCTCTTCGGAGCGTTAGGAAAATAGAAATAATACTTGCCGTTCTTATATACGCAGTCCGGAGCCCACATGGAATATCCTTCCGGATTGCCCCAAGGCACATTCTCCTGACTCAGAATCACGCCATGATCCTGCCAGTCAATAAGATCCTCAGACGAGAAAACATGATAATCCGCCATGGAGAACCATTTTCTCTCCGGCTCCACAGGACTGATGATATCATGAGACGGATATACATATACCTTACCCTCAAAAACACGAGCGGTAGGATCGGCCGTAAACTGATCCCTGATAACAGGGTTCTGAGCAAAGGCTGCGGATGCAAGGCACAACGCAGCGGCAGAAGCAATGGTAACTTTATGATTCATATTTCAAAACTATTTTACGATTATACGCTTTCCGAGAACAAGCTTGTCTCCGGAGTCATCTACAGTCCAATACTGAGGCTTACGCGGTCCGTCGCCTTCCGCATGATGAACGACATATCTGAGTTCACCCTCGAAAGTGCGGAACAGCATTCCGTGTCCGGAGTTGTTGGCAAGGAACGGCTTCGGCTCCTGTATCCATGGTCCGGCGATGGTTCCGGACTCGGAATAGCACACTGCCTGAAGATAGCGCTCCTCTCCCCATGTAGCCCACAGCATTCCGAGCTTACCTGTCTGGGTGCGGAACATCTGAGGTCCGTCGGTCACCCAACCCGGCATCTTCCTTCCGAAAGTAGCCTCGCCAAGACCGTTCATCTCACCGCAGCATGGCAGTTCGGAAGCTCTGAACATCGTCACAGGCTTTGATATTGTACGCTTCAAGTCCTTTGACAGCTCTACATAATCCATGGTTCCGTCAATCAACTGAGTCCACTCATGTACGAATACCATATAGATACGGCCATCCTCTTCATACAATGTACCGTCTATGCAGTCCCACTCGCGAGGCTGATAGTCATGGTCAGGGTTCTCATCAAATACCACATACGGACCCTCAGGTTTCTCTGAGCGCAGAAGAACCGTCTGATTGTGAGGCACGTTGTATCTTCTTGGAACCTGCTGGATAAGGTCGCTGTGATCGCTCCATGTACCTGCATAGTAGTAATAATCTCCAATCTTATGGATCTCGGCGGCGGCTGCAAATCCGGCTCTTTCCATCCATGTACCGCTGATGTCAATTATGTTGTAAGGGCCTTCCCACATGACCAGATCCTTACTCTTGTACATACGTCCACCGGAACTTGTGAGATAATATGTCTTGGTGGTCTCATCCGGATAGATATACGGATCGCTCATTGAGAGATCGTTGAAATGAACGGTGCGAATCTTGTTCATCTCTGCCATACGGGCACGCATGCGCGCAGCCCGGCCGGCAGTGTCGCGGTCAGCCGCACTGCCTCCGAAATTCTTCTGCCCTTCATCCATGAGCGGGGCCTGTTCGCCCGGCTCGACTACTACCTTGGTCTGCTCAGGCTCGCTACTTTTCTGTCCTGTCTGGCAGGATGCCAGTACAAATGCCGGGATAATCACCAAAGGCATCAAGCGTGTTCTTAGATTCATATTGCTATTTTTTGAAAAGATGTGGAATAAACTCATTGAGACAACGTCTCCAGGTAAGCCACTCATGGGCGGTACCCTGAGACTCATAATATGCAGCGTTGACGCCACGGGCATGGAGCGCATCGATTATGGCCTTTGTGCCGAAATTCTCCTCCGTGCCGATGCCCATGAAAAGATATTTGCACTGGCTGTTGAATCTGGCAGCATCAGCGAACGCGCCTCCGTAAATCTTAGCGAAATCAGAGTCCGGTCCGAGGAAAATTGCACCGCTGAACGCTCCTATGTAAGAGAATTTGTCAAGATTTGTAAGGGCGATGTCAAAGGTCTGCTTGCCGCCCCATGAAAGTCCGGCCATAGCACGGTTGTCCTTGCCGGTTTTCACACGGAAATTGCTCTCGACAAAAGGAATGATCTCATCCAAAAGTATCGGGCCGAAAGATGCGCCGAACTCATCGCGGGTCTCACCCCTGCGTCCGCCGAAGATATAGCCGCAATTGCCATAGTCCATAACGACAATCATAGGCACGCTCTTGCCGGCGGCAATGCTGTTGTCAAGTATCTCGGCCATCTTTCCCTGCTGGTGCCAGCCCCTTTCATCTTCGCCCATACCATGCTGAAGATACAGCACAGGATATTTGGCGTTCTTCTTGGTTTCATACTCGGCCGGAGTATATACGAAGCAGCGGCGCATTGCCTGCTCTTTCTCGGACCAGTAATGGCATTCGCGCACCTGACCGTGAGGGATACTCTTGTCGTATGTGTAGTAAGCAGCATCGGCGGAAGACTCAGGAATCTCTATTCCGCTGGTCATAACGCCGCATCCGTAGAACGAGTCGCTCATAGGATCCGCCACGGCAACCCCGTCGACATTCAGGAAATAATAGTGGAATCCTACCACAAGAGGATCTGTCGTCACAGTCCATTCACCTCTGAATCCACGGGTCATCGCATATTTCTTGCCGCAAATATCCACGAGCACTTCCTTTGCCTGAGGAGCACGTACGCTGAACATGGCACGCCCGTCAGGTGTCACCATCGGGTATTTGTTGCCACGGATATTGGTTGAAGCCGGACGAGGCATCTCCACCTTGAAAGACTTCTCAAGCTTCTTGCCGTCCACGATGTATGTATAGTCATAGCAATCCGGAGTTTCAATAGCTACCGTAGCGCTCCAGACTCCGTCCATATTGCGTACCATCTCTACCGGCTCCGCCATGAAAGGTACCACAAGAGATACGCTCCCGGCATTCTTGTCCGTATAGTTGAACGTGGCCTTGTCCACTCTTTCGTGCACGAGGACAGGCACTACCTTCTGGGCCGGGTCATAGCTGATTTTCGGAGAAATACCCATGAAATCGAGCATCTGCGCAGCATAGCGGCGACCTATTTCCCTATATCCGGCAGCATCGAAGTGAAGATGATCCGGAAGATTGGTAAGACCGCTGGAAGAAACGATGCGCGCTGCAGGAATGGTCTTTCGGATGTTGTCGATGTTGACGTTAGCACCGGCGCTTGTACCTCCACGGTCAGAGTTCACAGCCTCACCCACGATAAGCGGAACCTTTGCTGCATCAAGTCCGAGATCAGCGAGAAGACTCTCATATACCTGCTTTACTTTCACTGCCCAGTCAGGGTCATCCCAGTTGGACTCTCCCTGATGCATCAGGATACCCTCAATGACTCCGTCCTTCTGTGCCAGTCTGGCCATTTCCACGAGTCGTGCATACGGGTCATTGTCGTACTGCTTGAGCATAGGCTTCATCCACTCCTGCGTGGTCTGAGCGTACTCGGCAATCTTGTCTTTCATGAATCCTTCAATCTTGATGCCTCCGATAGCGACATTGATGACGCCCACACGGTGGTCGGATGGAAGATTGTCAATCATGGTCCTTCCGAAATAGTCGGCAGGAGTCATTCCGTTCTCATATCGACAGAGAGGAGGAAGAGCTTTGTACCAGTTGCCTTTGGTGCGGCTGCCGTCTTTATAGTCAACGGCTGCCATAGTAAGATACCTGTCGCTGATACCGACCGAATCCACATGCTCGGGACGGGCAGCACCTTCCATATTAGACTGTCCGAAGCACAGATACACATGGAACTTCGGATCCTGTGCCTTTGCGCTGAATGCAAGGCAAAGAGCGATTAATGATAATGCTAAACGTTTCATATACCAAAAATGGTCAAGTTAAAGTGTGACACAAATTTAAGACAAAAAGGCCTAACCCAAACGGCCTGTTGTTACATTTATTATTGGAGAGATAACAAAGGAGGGCACCTCAAACGAGGCGCCCTCCAATATATCAATTATTTAAGTCCTAAAAACTTAAACTATTTGGCCCAACCAAGAACATCGTGCAGATTAGGGTTGGCATTCTTCACATCGAGAGGGAATGGGAAGTACTCACTCTTTCCTACTACGAAATCATTGCAGAAAATCTCTGTAGGCTCAGTGAAGAGCTTGTGATACTTCTGGTAACCCGGCTTGCCTTCTGTGAAGAACTCATCGAAAACAACAGGAACAGTGTTCTTGCCAGCGAATTTGTGAAGAGGTGACTGATTGAAGATCTTGTCGAGATCCACCTTGCCCTGCTTGCTCCAACGGACGAGGTCAAGGAAACGGCAAGACTCAAACCACATCTCGTACTGCTTCTCTTCCATTACGTTCTCAAATGTAAGCTGGGAATCAACCTTACCTGAGCCTGAACGCTTCTGAACAGCCTGAAGAGCCGCAAGTCCCTTAGCCTCATCGGCAGAACCTATACAAGCCTCAGCATAGAGAAGAAGAGCCTCAGCATAACGGGCAACCTTGAAGTTGGTTCCATTCTGACCCTTTCCGAGGTAATCCATGTTGTCCTTCGGATACTCCTTACCACCGGTAAGAATCTTAGGAGGGTTCATGAATACCATGTGCTTCCACTCGAAGTAAGGACCATGGCTCCATACACCTGAAGCAGCTTTGATACCACGATTAGGGTCGGATTTCTTCTGCTCGAGAGTTCCATTGTTGAACTCTGAACCATCCCAATCCATCTCATAAAGCCACTCTTCCTCAGTAAGGAAGCAAGCCCTACGGCGTGGAGAATCACCATCATGCTCAAGGAACTTCTTGGCGAAATCCTGCTGGATAGCACCACCGTTCCATCCCTGGAATCCAGAGTGCACGGTAGGAGAAGAAGCAAGGACATCTGTACGCCAGCAGAATACGTTGGCAACCATCCAGCGGCTTCTCGTGAAACCACCAAATCCGGTAAGAACCTCAGGGTCTGCAACTACGTTAGGCTCGAAAATCTTCTCGCAGCTACCGTCTCCAGGAACATGGAAGTTGATCCAATACTCGTCAGACTTCACGAGATCATATTTGCCTTCGGAAATCAAATCTCCGAGATACTTGCGTGCAGTAGCAGGGTCATTGTTGAACATAGCAGCCTTACCGGCGATGAACTGAGCGAATCCTCTGCTCATACGTGCGGTAGCGTTCTTGTCGTTCACATCCTTACGTACAGGAAGAGCACCTGAAGAAAGTGCCTTCTCGCACTCTGCGATAACCCACTGGAACACCTGACTCTGGCTCTCTGCGTTGGTAGGAAGCTCATCGGAACCATATACGCGATCCATGATAGGAGGGCAGTTCCACATAGCGGCAAGCATGAAGTGGAGGTAAGCGCGCATTACGCGAGCCTCGGCAACAGCCTGCTTGGTGTAGTCACTTGTAAACTTAGGCTCGGCACCGTCCCTGTTCTCATTTGTAAAGTTGGAGATAACAAGGTTGGCGTGATAAACAGCATAGTAGTAACGCTGATAAGCCTGCTTCAAAGTAGTGTTGCCATCATCATAACGGAACTCACAGAACGCGCGGAAAGGCATATGGTCATTTTGTCCGCCACCGGCAGCAAGAATATCATCTGCAGAGTAGTTGAGAATTACCTGCTCAGGGTTATCAATACCCTCGGTACCAGCCACATTGCCGATATAGTTGGCATACATATTGGCAAGAGCAGCCTCACAGTCAGCATCAGAAGCATAGTAAGAGTCATAACTTACAACACCCTTCTGAGGTATCTCGAGCTTGCCCTCACAGGATGACGCAATAAGAGCGACAGCACAAAAAATCGGGATAAATATCTTTTTCATACAATAATAATCTTTAGAATGTCAAATTAACACCCAATACAACCTTCTGCATGGTAGGGTATGAACCCCAGTCGAGTCCGGAACCTGAAGTGTTGTTTGTAGAAGCGGTCTCAGGATCGAGTCCTGGATACTTGGTGAATGTAAAGAAGTCATCAAGTGAAACATAGAAACGGAGATTGCTGATAGCAGCCTTCTTGGTGATATTCTCAGGAAGGGTGTATCCGAGCTGAATCTGCTTGATACGGAAGTAATCTCCCTTGAAGATGTTGGCAGATGAAGACCAGAATTCAAATCTACCTGAAGTCAGCTTAGGTGAAGGATAGTAACCATCCTTGTACATATCCAACTCATACTTCATGTGGTTCTTGAAGCCTGTGCGGTAGAGAACCGGCATGATAGAGTTGCCGGCGATACCGGAACCATAGAGAAGGAAGTCAAATCCCTTGTATGCAAGATTGATGTTAAGACCGAAAGTAAGCTTAGGGGTTCCCTGTCCGAGCATTTCCATATCTCCTGCGTCAGGTTTGGTGGTTACACCACCATCGGCAGACTTGAAGAGAAGCTGTCCGTCCTCACTTACACCTTCGTACTTGTAACCGCGGATGTACCAAACCGGATAACCTGCCTCGAATACTGTCTGAATAGGATAGTTGGTTGAAGATGCATCTGTGCTAGTCACACGGGATGTTCCTTCAGGAAGTTCCAAAACCTCATTCCTGATGGTTGAGAGGTTGGCATTGATACCATAGCTGAAATCACCGATATTGTCTTTCCAGCCAAGCTCGATTTCAACACCCTGGTTGAGAACCTGACCACCGTTGATGGTTACGCTGCCGACACCAAGCTCAGGAGGTACAGGCTTGCTGAAAAGAAGATCTTTGGTCCTCTTGTCATAGAAGTCAAATCCGAAAGTGAGCCTGTCGCTAAGGAAGCGGGCATCGATACCAAGGTCAATCTGCTCTGAAGTCTCCCATGTAAGGTTAGGGTTAGGAAGACCGTTTGGAGAAGAAGAGAATATAGAACCGGCATGATCCACATCGTACTGATAATGGTTGTTACCAACTGAAATGGTGGTAGCATATGGATATCCATACAATACACTGATGTTACCGTTGCGTCCCCAAGAAGCACGAAGCTTCAAGAAAGACATTGCGCTGCGGCTTACATTATCCTTTACGAAACTCTCGTTGCTGACAGTCCATCCCAAAGAGAATGAAGGGAAGTATCCCCAACGGTTCTTTGCTGAAAGCTTTGAAGAGTCGAATGCATCGGCACGGAAGTTGGCCTGTACGCTATAGCGGTTGTCGTAAGAATAGATAAGACGTCCGAAGTAAGCAAGGGATGCAGACTTAGAAGGAGCATTGCCGAAAGACTTTGGAGCATCTCCAAGAACGTATGAGAGGTAACGGAAGTTAGGCTCATAGCCCTTGAGGATATTGCTGCCTGTACTGCTTGCAGATATGTTGTCGGAATTACTCTCACGATAAGACATACCGACCATCGCGGTCACGCTGTGCTTGCCGAAAGTCCTCATGTAGTTGGCGAAGTTCTCCCACTGGTAGTACCAGCTGGTATTTGCGCCTGCAGAAATAGAATAGTTGGATACAGAACCACGGTCACCGATATAATAAGGAGCGGTGTAGCTGTGGCTTGTGCTGAATGCGAGTCTGTAACCAAGGCGTGAAGTAATGGTAAGGCCCTTTATAGGAGTAAGGTTGGCGAACATGGTACCGTTAATGTTGAAACCTCCGTTGGAAGAATCAGTACCGTCGCGCTTTGCAAGAGGGCTACCCTCAGCATCAGAATATTTGGTATTGGCGAACCAGCCGTTCTCGTCACCGAGGAAGCGGTAAGGAACGTCAGATGTACCGGCCTGAACCTTATCCCACATACCCTTCATTGCAGAAGAGAACTCATCTACGCTCTTCCAGTACACAGGAGTTGTAGGGTCCATGGTAAGCATTGACTCGAATGAAGAGCCGTAACCTCTCTGAGATACAGAAGAAGTTGACCATTTCTCGATAGAGTTGTTGGTACCAACCTGAAGCCACTTGAAGATATTGTAGTCAGCATTGACCTGAGCGGTAAGACGAGTGTAAACGTCCTTGGTTCCCTTAACGACACCGTCGTTCTTCACATAGTTGAGAGAGGTGAAGAAGTGACCGTTCTTGTTACCGCCGGAGAAGGTAATTGAGTGCTGCTGGCTCCATGTAGGCTCGATATAAGCGCTGATCCAGTCAGTATCAATGACTCCGTTAGGATAGTCAGGATGTGAATAGTCAAAATCGGCGAGCTTTCTCGATACGAATTGCTCACCTTCAGAAAGGTTAAGATATTCAATCATGCCTGCACGATCCAACTGAGGACGACGGGTAAATGTCTGAAGGGTAGCCTTTCCGTTGTATGTCACGAAACCCTTTCCCTCAGAACCACTCTTGGTGGTAATGAGAACAACACCGTTACCGGCCTCAGCACCGTAAATAGCGGCAGAAGCAGCGTCCTTGAGAACCTCCATAGACTCAATCATGGAAGGATCAAGATACTGAATGCTGTTTACCTTAAGACCGTCGACAATGAGAAGAGGAGAAATGTTGCCGGAGTTGGATGAATAACCACGAACACGGATTGTAGCACCTGAACCAGGAGCTGCATCGGTCATGATGTGTACACCGGAAACCTTTCCCTGAAGTGCGGCGGCCGCATCGGTTGTAGAGCGGTTCTGAAGATCGGAAGCACGGACAGAAGCCACGGAACCGGTAAGGTCACTCTTCTTCTGAACACCGTAACCGATAACCACTGTCTCCTCAAGGACGTTGTTGGATGCCATAACGACATTGATAACGGACTGATTGCCGACTGCGATTACCTGATTGTCGTAACCGATGCAAGAGAACTCAAGAGAGACACCTGCCGGTACGGAAATCTTGTAAGTACCGTCAATGTCTGTAGTAGTACCGAGGGTGCGCTGTCCTACGACCACAACACCAGCTCCGATAACCGGCTCGCCGCCTTCATCTACTACTGTACCGCTGATATTGCGGTTCTGAGCATAGACCTGGGCGGAGCCAAGAAATGCAGCAAAAAGTATCGACAGGATACTGATCGCTTTTGAAACTTTTTTGATCATACTTAACTGTTTGAATAGTTATTAATATTGTGTTTGTTATCAAAAATGTGCTCGTCCGTATCACAGACAAGCACAAAAGTATATAAAATCCCTAAAAAATCCAAGAAACGTCTCCAAAAATCCACGAAATGTTCCAAAAAATATCAATCTTGTTCCACCTTTGACTGATTCATGTATTCCCGAGGCGTGACCCCATAAAGTTTTTTAAAGGCGGTGGAGAAATTGGACTGACTCTCGAATCCCACCTGAGAAGCAACCTCGGCGATGGAGCATTTTCCTTCAGACAACATCTTGGCCGCCTGCGCAAGACGCGTATTGCGGATGAAGTCACTGGTAGTCTGATTGGTAAGCTCCTTGAGCTTACGATGCAGATGCACACGACTGATGCCGATCTCGGAGGCAAGCATCTCGATAGTAAGGTCCGGATTGGAAATGTTGGCGTCAAGCGCTTTCATTATCCTATCCATCAGCCTGCTGTCGAGGGTATCCACTTTCACCTCAGTCAGCTTGTCATTATGAGTCTGCTTTCCGGAGAAAGTATTGCGCAGCACCCGGCGGCTCTCTACAAGATTCAGGATACGGGTCTTGAGCATATCTATGGAGAACGGCTTGGCCATATAGGCGTCCGCACCTGTTTTGAGTCCGGCGATGCGGTCCTCATCGGAAGACTTGGCAGTAAGAAGGATAATAGGGATATGATTGATATTGATATTGCTCCTTATCCGCTCGCAAAGACGGATACCATCCATTACAGGCATCGCAACATCGCTCACGACAATGTCCGGAGCTTTCTTGAATATCGCGTCAAGCGCCTCCTGTCCATTACCGCACTGGATCACATGAAAATCAGAAGAGAGTTCTTCGGCTATAAAATTCCTGATTCCGGCGTCATCATCGACAAGAAGGACCCTGATTCTGGTCTTAGGGGACAATGGCTTCTTTTCGTCCGGAGCCTGCACGTCCGCTATGATCGGAGATACTTCCACATGAGACTCCAGCTCATATATATTCTTATCTTCCGGAAGAATGTCTTCGTCTTTTATGTGCTCACGTCCAAGAGGAAGAGTGACAACAAAGCAGCTTCCCTGCCCTTCCGGATTCTTTTCCGCATGGATTTCTCCATGGTGCAGTTCAACAAGCGAGCGCGCCAGATTCAGGCCGACACCGGCACCGCCCTTATACAATCTCTGCGCACCGCTTACCTGATAGAAGCGGTCAAAGACCTTTTCCAGCTCATCAGAAGCGATACCGATACCGTTGTCGGACACGGTAATCCGGGCATTGCCGCCCACCTTCTCAAGAATCAGACGGACTTCACCGTTTTCCGGCGTGTATTTATAGGCGTTGGAAAGAAGGTTATACAACACCTTGTCAAAATTGGTCTGGTCTATATATATATATAAGGTATCGATACCGTCATGAAGATATTTCAGATTTATATGCTTAAGACCGAACTGCTCCTCATAACTGTCAACTATTTTCTGTATGTACGGAACAATATCTGTATATCGGAACTTGAGAACCATACCTCCCTTGTCAATCTTTCGGATATCCAGAAGCTGATTCATAAGCTGCAAAACCCTTTCGCTATTACTGTACATGGTCTTGTAATAGCGCTGCCTGACAGGATCATTATCGACAGCCATAAGCTGCTTGAGCGGTCCGATCAGAAGAGACAGCGGATTCTTCAGTTCGTGAGAGATATTCGAGAAAAATTCAAGCTTGGACTCGTTGATCTGCTCCTGGTGCTGGTACTCTCTGATCTGCTGCTTGGCAAGATTGTGCTTTCGCTTCCACAGACAAAGGAAAGTCACAAGGAGCACCGCCAGTATGGAGTAAATAATTTTAGCAGCAGTGCCGGCCCATACCGACGGATGCACGACAACTGTAAAATCCATAGGCTCCGATGCCAGTCCGCTATCAAGTGCCCGGAACTGCAAATTATGCTTTCCAGTGGACAAACCACTGAAAGACAGACGCTTCGAACCTCGCGGAAGCGTAATCCACCTGCTGCCGTCAATGCAGTATTCATACTGCAACCTCGAAGGAGCTCCATGCTCGACAGTAGAGAGCAGCAGGGTGAAAGCATTGTCCCTGTACGAAAGCTGAACTTTATCAGATTCATATATCGGATTATCCAAAATAGTGTATCGTCCGGATTTCATTCCGCCTCGCACGGCTTCATTACCGATATACATTCCGGTAATCCTTACTTTCCACTTTTTGGGAGAATTCACTATCTCCAAAGGATTGAACCATGTCACTCCGTCCAGTCCGCCAAACCACAAAGTGCCATCCGCATCTTTCCATGCCACATCACGATACGCTTCACCCATTCTTACTCCGTCTTCTTTCCCAAAAGACGATACGAGCACGAAATTCTTGTCAAGTTTGGAAATCCCCGACGGTGACGATACCCAGATTGAGCCGTCATCATCAGACAGCACGGAATAGACCATATTGTCAAGAAGACCGTCAACCGTGGAGTATATTTTCCTTCCGGATGCCTTGGACCAGACCATAAGTCCGTTCTCGCAGCCGAAAGCAATCACCCCGTCCGCAAGTTCACTCACGGAATTGACGATATTATCGGAAGATATGACCTCAATGCTGTAGCTGCCGTCATCTTTGAAACTATATGCGCCGTCATAACTGCACACATATATATTGCCGTCCGAAGCGCTCAGTATTCCGGTCAGAAACTGCGGAATCCGGGAATTGAAAGGCGGGGAGGAGAAAGAATCGGTACGGGGATCGTAAAGTACAAGTCCGGCCCCCATTGTGGCAATCCAGATTGTGCCGTTCTCGCTTTCCGCAATGCCCGATATCGAGTTTATCCTGAGATTGACCGTTTTCTCAAGATCCACCTGCCTCCGTCTTCCGGTAACGGCATCCATTATAGAAACGACTCCGGCATTGGAACTCATCCAAAGTCTGCCTCGGGAATCCTCGTACATTGAGGTTATTGTCTTCGGGAAGGAGGCGTCGGCATAATGAACAGAAGTACCCTTGACATTATCCACGGCATAAAGTCCGTCTCCGTCGGTAGAAACCCACATTTTGCCGGAGCGACCTCTGCACAACCCCATTACCGGCTTGTTTCCGATGATGTTCTCCATGGACGAAAGATGCCCTATATAGTGGAAATAGTTCTTTCTGAACGGAATAAATACAAGACCCTTACGATAGGCGCCAAGCCAGATATTGTTTGTCTGGTCCTTGAGCATGGAATTGATGCGCAGTGAGCCTAAATCGAATATGTCGTCAAGCATAGAGAGCCTTGTGGTCTGACGGGAGACCGTATCATAGAATTTGATACCTCTTTCGTAATCACCGACAATAAGTACTTTGCTGTTGAATTGTTCCAGTATGGAGGCCATTCGGATTTCTTCCCCTACCCTCACAAATGAGTCAGACACACTGTCATAGCGAAGAAGTTCGCCATTCATGGCTGCCAGATACACACCTCCGTCAGGTTCCGCGATTATATCGGTAACAGTCTCTCCGCTCATAAAATAGGATTGCAAAGAGCCGTCAGGATGTAGTTTATACACTCCTTTCTTATACTTTACCGCCCAGAAATTGCCGGCGCTGTCCACTGCCGCATAATCCACATAATCAATTCCTAAAGCTGATTGAACGCGCACAAGAGACAGATTGCCATCTTCAATATTTACACGGCACACATAGTTGCCGGCCGTCCACAGTTCACCGTCCGAGCGCTCAACTATAGTGGTAATCTGACCAGAAGACATATTCTCCGGAAGAATTCGGGCCAGTTCGGAAAACGAATCGGTATAAGGGTCATATTGCTGAATACCGGCATGGGTGCAGACAAAGATTCTGCCTTGCGTATCCTCAAATACAGTATTGACATAATTGTTGGACAGAGAATGTGAATCCGACGGGTCATGATTGTATTTCACGAATCTGATGCCGTCATAGCGGTTCAATCCAGACTCGGTAGAAACCCATATCATGCCGGAGCTGTCTTCAAAAATAGATTTTACCAGACTGCTTGAAAGCCCGTCATCGGGAGTAAAGACTGTTACATTCTGTGCAGCACAAATGCATGTTACAAGTAACAGAAAAAGAGTAAAAATTTTACGCATACCTGAAAATTACTCCGCAAAATTACGAAAAAACGCAGGAACTTTGACTATATTTGCAGAATAAATAAAAACGAATGTAACATGTTACATAGTAACGAAACTCTCCCGGTGCTGCTGCTCACCGGTTATCTTGGCAGCGGCAAGACCACTCTGGTCAACAGAATACTGTCCAACAAAAAAGGAATCAAGTTTGCCGTAATCGTAAATGATCTCGGCGAAGTCAACATAGATGCTTCTCTGATAGAGAAAGGCGGAGTCGTAGGAAAAAAGGATGACAGCCTGGTCGCACTCCAGAACGGCTGCATCTGCTGTACGCTGAAAATGGACCTGGTGGAACAGATAGAAGAGATCAGTTCCTCAGGCAGATTTGACTACATAGTCATAGAGGCCAGCGGCATCTGCGAACCGGCTCCTATAGCCCAGACCATCTGCTCATTGCCTGCAATCTCGGACAAATTCGGCCCGAACGGACAAAATGTCCGTCTGGACTGCATCACTACAGTAGTGGATGCCCTGCGCATGCAGAGTGAGTTCAGCTGCGGAGAGGCGCTTCCTCTCGGCAATTTTGAGGAAGATGACCTTGAGAAACTGATTATCGAACAGATTGAGTTCTGCAATATCATCCTTCTGAACAAGTCCGCCGAGGTGCATCCGGACGAACTTGGGAAAATCAAGCAAATCATCCATGCACTCCAGCCAAAAGCGCGCATCATTGAGTGCAACTTCTGCGACATTGACCTGAGCGCCATTCTGGATACCAAAATGTTTGATTTCGATAATGTGGCCACTTCCGCCGCCTGGATAAACGAAATAGAGGGAGAGCGCGAGGAAGAGGGGCACGACGACGACCATCATCACCACCACCATCACGACGATGAAGAGGGCGAGGCCGAAGAATACGGCATAAGCACGTTTGTCTATTACAGACGCAGGCCGTTCGACATCAACCGGTTCGACAATTATGTGGCAAAGAAATGGAGCAAATCCGTCATCCGCGCCAAAGGACTGTGCTATTTCTCCGACGAGACCGACAAGTGCTATCTGTTCGAACAGGCCGGAGTGCAGAAGAGTATAAAGGATGCCGGACTCTGGTATGCGACTATGCCTAAGGAAGAATTGGCGGAGATGATGCTGAAAGACCCGACTCTTTCCCGCGACTGGGACGAAGAATACGGCGACAGAATGATTAAAATCGTGTTCATCGGACAGCACATGGACAAAGACGCAATATGTGAAGATCTGGACCGCTGCCTCGATTAGAACCCTAAGACTGCAATAAACCCCGAAGGCCTTTTGTCGGGCTTTCGGGGTTTATTGTCTCTTTGGACCTTCTTTATTTCTTATCCAAAGCGTTTATCACAACTACAGTAGTATCATTGAGCCGGGCCTTAAGGAACTCCGTCATACGGAGCTTCGCCTCATCGCCAAGTGCACGCTGCGTCTTCGCCACCACAAGAATGCAATCCTTGGAATATAGACTGTCAGTCGTGACATCCGCGCCGCGGGATATGTATATTTCCTTGACCTGAGGATATTGACTTACAATCTCACGCGATATCTGCGTATAAGGAATCTCTTTCTGCTTGTATTTGGAAAGCTCCATTTCAAGCATTCTGATTTGCGCATCACGCTTGCCTATTTCCGAGTCGGTCCTTGCGTAGATATCCCGTACGAGTTTGTCGGCCGAGCCGTTCTCGTTAGGTGCTATCTGGTGGGCATAGAACTCCACACGCTCAGGGTCAATCCCATGGTCCTTCGCAGAGAGTCTCAGTCTTGACTTCTCATTTTCATCAAGCATATTCCCGGCGATATATAAAGATATCTTTCCTCCCTTATGCGTATCTATGTCATAATCATAGATGTATCCGCTGTCAAGCATTTTGTTTTCTGACACGAACCGCTCGGCATCCTGGGCGAATTTGTTGCTCCGTATCATGGTAATGGCCGACAGGATACTTGGGATTGTCACGAGCACAAACACCAGAGTAACCAGAGACCTTGTCCTGCGGGCCTGCTTCGCATCCAGGAACTCATACTCCGGGAATCCAAGAATCTTGGACATCAGATATGTCGCAATGATAATGAATACCCCGTTGATGATAAAGAGCATCAACGCCCCGAAGAAATAGCTTATGTGCCCGCTTGCAAGACCATATCCCGCGGTGCAAAGCGGCGGCATAAGTGCGGTGGCGATGGCAACACCGGACAGCACGGTCCCCTTCTCCTTGCGAGAGATTTCCAGAAGCCCGGCCGCGCCGCCAAACAGTGCAATAATGACGTCATAGATGGTCGGATTGGTTCTTGACAGCAACTCGGTAGGGTTGGCCAGCTTGAGCGGAGTCATCAGGAAATACAGAAATGACGCCATGAGACTGATACCCACCATCACCAGAAGGTTCTTCAGACCTACCCGGATCAATTTGGTATCATTCACGCCAAGTCCCAGTCCGATACCGATAATAGGCCCCATTAGAGGAGAGATAAGCATGGCACCGATAATCACGGCAGTCGAATTTACATTCAGTCCGACAGATGCTATGATAATGGAGAATGCAAGAATCCACACATTCGGCCCCCTGAACGCCACATTGCTGCGAATGCTTCGGGCAGCGGCGTCAGTATCGATATGATCCGAAATATTGGTAATAGCCTTGATATCGGATTTTAAGGAATTCCAGAAATTTCCAGGCATTGACTTTTATTTGAGCTTTCTGTTCTTGTACGACTCTATGCAGGCCGGAATGATGCGATTGTACTCGGCACTTGCAAAAAGAGGAGAGGTGATGATGAAATCCGCCGTACTTCTGTTGGTTGCGAACGGAATATTGTAGAGAGATGCGAGGCGCACAAGTCCCATTACGTCGTTCTGGTGCCCCTGCATGATGAGGTTGTCACAGAAAAATACCAGCATGTCTATTTTCCCCTCGGCAATCATGGCACCAATCTCAAAATCACCGCCCAGAGGACCGCTCAAAAGACAATCAACATCAGGAAGCTCGTCTGCCTCAAGCACTTTCGACAGAGTTTCCTTCACCAGACGTCCGGTAGTGCCGGTACAAAAGAGCTTGCACCCTTTCAACACCCCGGCATTGAATTTCACCCAACTCAAAAGCTCAGCCTTACGGGAATCATGAGCCACCAAAGCAATGTTCTTTACCATATACTATATAATACTATTAAATCCGCGTCAAAAGTAACAATTTCGAGTCATTCTGACAAATTTCAGACCCGTATCCAACACACATGCAAAACTGACATATTGACAAACCAAATGAAATGCTTATCTTTACGGTTCAAAAACCATACGAAACATTTTTTTCATAGAAATTTACCATAATGAAAAAGTTTTTTATAACACTAACTGTCCTTTTTGCCGCTGCTCTCGGAGCAAACGCACAATTCAGCATAGGAGCCGGATACCTCAACCGCACCAACAAGATTAGCCTTGAAGGCACATCAAATTCCTATACGCTCAACGGTTTCTATGCCGGACTGGATGCCGGATATTATATCGGATACGGAGTACGCATCGCTCCGGGTATATATTATTCATATATCACGGGCCGCACTGTAATTCCGGGCGGCAAGAACGAAGGGGATTATTACAGACACGAGCTCACCTTCCCGATAAATGTCAGATACAGCCTTGAAATCAGCGAATCTCTGGACGTTTTCGCCTATGCCGGACCGCAGTTTATCATAGGACTGGCATCATCCAATGCCATGAGTGACAAAGAGAACTCCCGCTCCGGCAATAACTTCTCCGGCAACGAAGGGGAAAAACATTTCAACGCAGGATTGGGCTTCGGACTCGGTGTCGATATTGCCAAATCGTTGAGAATCAACGTTGGATACACAATCGGAATGCTCAACACAGTAAGGAGCGAGGATATCTCATCCAAAATCAACACACTGCAAGTCGGGCTTGCCCTTCTTTTCTAAGTTACAGAACCGACAAAGACAAATAAAGCCCGGAGTCTCTTTAAACGACCCCGGGCTTCATTATTCAAGCGAAACTGCTATTTCTCGAAGAACCTCTTATAGAGACCCTGGAATCCGGCACCGTGACGAGCCTCGTCCTTAGCCATCTCATGAACGGTATCGTGAATGGCATCAAAGCCGAGCTTTTTGGCACGTGTAGCTATCGCAAGCTTGCCTTCGCAAGCTCCGCACTCCGCTTCCGCACGCTTCTTGACATTGGTCTTGGTATCCCATACCACTTCCCCAAGAAGTTCCGCGAACTTGGCTGCGTGCTCGGCTTCCTCAAAAGCATAACGCTTGAAAGCCTCCGCAATCTCAGGATATCCTTCGCGCTCAGCCTGACGACTCATGGCAAGGTACATTCCCACTTCCGTGCACTCACCGTTGAAATGGTCGTGAAGTCCCTGCATGATCTCAGGATCATCCACCTTTCCATCTCCAAGATGATGCTCACAAGCCCAGTTGAGCACGTCTTCCTTAATCTCTACAAATTTGTCTGACTTGGCATGACACTGCGGGCACTCTGCTGGAGGATTCTCTCCTTCATATACGTAACCGCAAACTAAACATCTGAATTTCTTATGCATAGCGTTCTTTTTTAATTTTTAATTTTTCAAACTTACAATGCAAATATAGACATTCTTTTGAATAAAACAAAATTACTTCCAGTTATATTCATAAACAGTCCTTCCATCGGCACATGTGACAGTGCGCTCGCCGTTAAGACCGTGCACCTTAAGCTTCTGGAAAGAACGGACTTTGCACTCCGGACCGCTGATTTTCAGAGATACTATGCTGCCATTCTCCCATTCGCAGTCCACAACATGCTGTCCGCGGGCCCTGAAACCCTTGAATTCGCCGTTAACCCATGCATCAGGCAGCGCAGGCAAAATAAAGAGCGTCCCATCATGGCTCTGTACCAGCATTTCAGCAATACCGGCAGCAGCACCGAAGTTGCCGTCTATCTGGAAAGGCGGATGTGCATCGAACAGATTCGGATAAGTACGGCCATCGCTTCTGCCCGGCCCCCACATAGGTGCATCAGCGGGAAGGAGCGTAAGCATATCAGAAATGATCTTGAATGCATGGTTCCCGTCCAGAAGCCTTGCCCAGAAATTGATTTTCCATCCAAGACTCCAGCCGGTAGCCATATCCCCCCTCTGCTCAAGAGTCACCTTGGAGGCGTTGAAAAGCTCAGGAGTATCGAAGGCGTTTATCTGATTGGACGGATAAAGCCCGTACAGATGCGATACATGACGATGTTTGTCGTCAGGATCATCAGCATCCTGCATCCACTCCTGAAGCTGTCCGAAGCGTCCGACCTTCATAGGAGGCAGTTTGGACATAGCGACAGAAAGGCTGTCCCTATAAGAACCGTCCACGTCAAGAATTTCAGAAGCCCTTATTACACTGGTGAATACATCCCGTACAATCTGGTTATCCATGGTACATCCGGCAGTAAGCGGATTGCTTTTACCCATAGGACCGTGTTCCGGACTTACTGACGGCACCATTACAAGATATCCCTGATACGGCTGCAGGTAATCCATGCAGAACTCTGAGGCCCCTTTCAATACAGGATACCATTTCTTCAGGAAGTCCTTGTCCAGCGTATAGAGATAGTGCTCCCATATATGAGTGGTGAGCCAGGCTCCTCCATTTGGAAACATTCCCCAGTCAGAGCCATCCACCGGTCCGGCTATACGCCATATATCCGTATTGTGATGAGCCAGCCACCCCCTGCATCCGTACATCTCACGGGCAGTCACGGCGCCAGTCTCACTCAAATCCTTTATCATGGAGAAAAACGGCTCCTCGGATTCATACAGACCGGCCACTTCTGCCGGCCAGTAATTCATCTCAGCATTGATATTGATGGTGTATTTGCTGTCCCATGGGGCCATGACCTCCTTATTCCATACACCCTGCAGGTTGGCAGGCTGACCTCCTGGCTGGGAAGAACTTATCAGAAGATATCTTCCGTAATTGTACATGAGAGCAACCATGGCCATATCATCACTTCCTGCAAATGCAGCAAGCCGCTTGTCGGTAGGAAGGTCTGAATTCTTCCCGGCATCAAGCGTCAGGTGCACCCGGTCATACTGCTCATGATAAGCCGCCTCATGCTTCGAAAGAAGGGTCTTGAAACTCTTGCCTTGAGTAGCGGAAAGCAACTCGGACACCTTGGAAGAAGCATCACCGGACACATCGTGGTAATTTACAAAATTCGTAGCGGCGGCAGTCCGCAGAACGGCCGAGCTCGCTCCTTTGACCACAATCGCCCCGTCTTCCGCATACACTTCCCCGTCCGTTTCCACTAAAGTACGGCAAAGAGCCTTGAGGGACGCCGGAATGCCTTCCTGCTCCACTCCGTCCACAACTGCCTGCAGACAATTGCCTTCTGCGGATACCTCGAAAGCCAGAGGGCTGTCGTAGCGCAGCGTAAAGTCAAGAGCTCCTTTCTTGTCCGCACGAAGCATTACGGCAAGTATCTTGTCAGGAAGAGACGCTATCACCTGACGGGTATATTTCACGTCTGCGGCCTTGAACGACACCTCTGCCACAGCATCCGAGAGATCAAGGGAGCGCTGATAATCACTGTACTCCTCAGGAATATCAAATGACATCTTGAGACTGCACATCGGAAGGAACCTCATACCGTGAGGTCCTACGATAAAGTCCTTGTTGATAATATCTTTGGCTTCATCTTCATGACCGGAGAGAATAAGGCTTCGCACCTGTCCGAGTCTTGCCAGAGAACGCGGGCTGTTGTTGTTGTGCGGGCCGCCGCTCCAGAATGTCTCTTCGTTAATCTGAATTTCTTCTTCGGCTACACCGCCGAACACCATCGCCCCCAGATTGGAATTTCCTACAGGAAGCGCTTCAAGCCACTGGGATGCAGGCTTGTCATACCACAGCCTGTCCGAGATATGGTCTTTTTCGGCACATGACTGAAGGGCCGCTACCGAAAGGACCGCCCAAATGAATAATTTGCCTCTCATAATTATTTACCGAATATTTTCTGAGCAAAACTGCTGAACGACTTACGCCATACCTGCCACTCGTGATCTCCCGGATAAGATTCAAAAACAACCTCCACACCGGCATCCTTCATGCGTCCTACCGCTGCTCTGGTGGCATTGATTCGAGGGTCCTGCTCTCCGCAGCTGACATAATAGATGTCATGTTTCTTATTGAATTCTCCAGTACGGGAAATCATGCCTGGAACTTCTTTTTCGAAATCCATAGGCTTGGCTTCAGCGATTCCACCGAAGATACCGGCTGAGAACTGTCCGACACTTGCAAATACGTCCGGCTCGTTGAGTCCGATATAGAAAGACTGTCCGCCACCCATGGAGAGTCCGCACATGGCTCTGTTGTGAGCACCGGTCTTGACTCTGAAATTCTTTTCCACAAAAGGAATGATATAGTCGATAAGTTCGGTGCGATAAGGCTGCATGCTCTGTTTGCTGTAGCCTCCGGTAACCACGGCGCCAGGTATACGGACATTGCTGTTGACCGACACCACAATCATCGGCACCGCCTTGCCCTGAGCAATAAGATTGTCCATAATGTTGGCTACTCTTCCCTGCTGCATCCATCCTCTGTGGTCCTCTCCGCCTCCGTGATGGATATACACTACCGGATACTTTTTCTTGTTCCTGTCATATCCTGCAGGCACATAAACCTGAAGCGGCCTCCACTCCCCTGTCTGCTCGGAGTAGTAGTTCACAAGGCGGATGTCTCCATGAGGAACATCCTGTATTTCAAAAAGTTCGGTGTCAGGCTCAGGAATCTCAAGCGCACTGGACATCATGCTGCATCCATAGAAAGACTCGCTCACAGGATCAGCAAAACGTGCTCCGTCCACTTCAAGGGAATAGTAATGGAATCCTGGTACAAGAGATGGAGTAGTCACTTTCCAAAGGCCGCTCTTATCCTGCTTCATAGGATATTTCACAGAACATATATCCGCCACGACATTCTTCGCGCCATTCGCCCTTATGGAGAAGGTCACGCTTCCGTCCGGATTGACAGTCCTGTATGCCGGAGCCGGACGCCTGCGCATCTTCGCCGCCCTGGCATCATCAAGAAAACTTACCATAGCTTTCAGATTCTCCTCTGAATACATGTTCATTCCATGACCGCCCTGTGGCTCAATATGAATTTCAGTCTTCACGCCGGCACGTTTGAGCGCTTCGTAAAACTCCTTCCCCTGGCTTACCGGCACCACATTGTCAGCCTCACCATGGAAGATGATGATTGGAGGATCGTCGGCGTCGATATAGGTTTCAGCAGCGGATGCACGGAACGCTTTCTCGTTAACCTTGTTCTTAGGGAGCCCCAAAAAGGCTTCCTCCGGACTTGATGCGCCCATATTCATCGCCGAATTGATGGTATATGGATTCACCGGACCGGACCAGTCGCAAGCGGCATCCACGGCACTGGAGAACTGCAGATTGTTGCCTTCCGTTCCTTCCAGCTCCGCAACATCAGCGGAAGTGGCCGCAAGAGAAGCCAGATGTCCTCCAGAAGAGAACCCTGACGTAGCGATAAAGGATGGATCGAACCCATATTCGGAAGCATGAGCACGTACATACCGTACAACAGCCTTTATATCATGGATAGCCCCCGGGAAAAGAGCATCGGAACTGGAACGGTGATTAGGAGTGACAACGGCATAGCCGGCATCAAGAAGAGCCTGGCATATAGTACCGAGGTCGGCCATTCCCTTGGAATTGTTGCTGAACCATGCACTGCCATAAATATGCACAACCACCGGATAGGAAGCCTTGACTTCCTTAGGCATGTAAATATCCATCTGATGGAACACCTTTCCGTCCCCGACATAGTCAACGTCAGAATATTTCTTGGAATACTCCATCTTGATTTCCGGAAGTTGGAAGCCTCCGAAACCGCCTTCCTGCGCCTGTCCAGGCTGAGCCTGAAGACACAATGCGCCTGCAAGGGCAAACAATGATATAATCAATCGCTTCATGTATGTGTGTATGTTTAGTATTTCTTGTGATTCAATCCGCATCTGCCGGCAAGTCCGCCCTCTCCGGTTTCCTTGTACAGCGATGGAAGATCGTGCCCGGTCTGCTTCATTACCTGCACTACCTCATCAAATGACACCCTGTGATAGCCGTCCGAGAAAGAAGCATACAGATTGGCATCCAGCGCTCTGGCGGCAGCCATGGCGTTTCTTTCAATGCAAGGTATCTGCACCAGTCCGTATACGGGGTCGCATGTCATCCCGAGATGATGCTCCAGTCCCATCTCGGCGGCATATTCCACCTGGGATGGCGTACCCCCGAACAATTGGCACGTGGCAGCGGAAGCCATTGCGCATGCTACGCCCACTTCCCCCTGGCAACCCACTTCCGCCCCGGAAATGGAAGCATTGTGCTTGACCACATTTCCAAAAAGGCCGCCGGTCGCCAGCGCATGCAGTATTCTCTTCTCCGAGAAATTGTGCCCTTTGGCAATATGATACAGCACCGCCGGGAGCACTCCGCTCGATCCGCATGTAGGAGCCGTAACCACAGTGCCTCCGGAAGCGTTCTCCTCACTCACGGCAAGAGCGTATGAGAACACCAGTCCGCGGGTCTGAAGATTAGCCTTGTACCCGGCCACCTTTATGTAGTATGTGGCAGCCTTTCGGGACAAGTGCAGCGGTCCCGGGAGAACACCCTCATTGTTGAGCCCGTTCTCAACGGACACTTTCATGGCCTTCCACACTTCCTCGAGATAATCCCATATATCGGAATCCTCGCACTCCTGGGCATATTCCCAATAATTGCGGCCGGTATCCTTGCACCACTGCATTATATCCGAGATGGTATTCAGCGGATATATGTCAGGACCTTCCCCGATAAGAGAACCGGGCCCTTCGGATATGGTACCGCCGCCGATGCTGTACACGGTCCACTCGTCCGTCGCGTGTCCCTGAGCATCTTTGGAGACAAATTTCATCCCGTTCGGATGATACGGCAACACTATCTGAGGCTCCCAGATAATGTTCACCGACGCTCCGCCTTCCGACAGCGCATCCCGCACCGCCACATCGGTAAGATGCCCTTTCCCTGTAGCCGCAAGACTTCCATAGAGAGTCACGTCGAAAGACGCTGCCTCAGGATGCTTTTTCAAAAACATGATGGAGGCTTTCTGAGGGCCCATCGTATGGCTGCTTGACGGGCCCCGGCCTATCTTGTAAAGTTCCTTAAGAGATTTCATAAATTACTTATACAGAGCTTTACGCTATCCATCCAATATGGTATCCTGATTCCGAAAACAGTCTTTATTTTGGTCTTGTCAAGCACAGAATATGAAGGTCTTCTGACCTTGCTTGGAAACTCATCGGAATGACATGGCTGGATGTCACATTCCGTATGTCCCGCACACTCGGCAATATACTTGGTAAAATCGTACCAGCTGCATGTTCCCTCGTCGGAATAATGGTAAATGCCACCCTTGTCAAGGTAAGAGCGCTGCGAAATGACGGTCATGATGGCGTCGGCAAGATCTGCGGCGTACGTAGGGGTTCCGGTCTGGTCGAACACCACCTTCAGGGAAGGCTTTGAAGCCGTAAGGGAAAGCATTGTCTTCACGAAATTCTTTCCGAACTCGCTGTACAGCCACGCCGTACGAATTATGACGTAATTGCAGCCGGACGCCATGATTTTCTCCTCGCCATGCAGTTTGGTAAGGCCATACACTCCTGTAGGTCCGCCCTTCTGGTCCTCCCGGCAAGGGACATTGTAAGGCTCAGCTCCGAACACATAGTCGGTGCTGATATGAAACAGCGTACCGCCCACCTCACTTATTGCCACCGCAAGATTCTCAGGTGCCGTGGCATTGAGTTTTTCTGCAAGTTCCTGTCTGTCTTCCGCCCCTTCGACATCCGTAAATGCCGCGCAATTGACTATTACGCCGACATTCTCCCGACGGATGATGCCACGTATCGCGTCAATGTCGGTAATATCAAGTATTTCGGTGTCCACGGGGACAGAATCTCCGGCAAGCTTGCGCAGCATCGCGCACTGCTCCTCTGTAGCTTCTGTGATGTCGGTGAAAACAAAGCGGTCTTCCGATTTCAGGGAAGCTATTCTGAGTTCATTGCCAAGCTGACCGTTGGCACCGGTAATCAAAATAGTCATTGTGCGTACAAATCTTCATTAAAATCAAACAAACAGTCACAATCCTTCAACATGGGATGAGCGGCATCCTTGGCGGAAAGAATCGCCTTATCTGCCGGAATCTTCCAATCGACCCCGATCTGAGGGTCATCCCATGCTATTGCTCCCTCATTCTGAGGAGAATACAGATTGTCGCACTTATACTGGAAAACAGCCTCCTCGGAAAGGACGCTGAATCCATGTGCAAACCCGCGCGGCACAAAAAACTGACGATGATTGTCCTCCGACAATTCCACCGAAACGTATTTGCCGAATGTCGGACTTCCCTTTCTTATATCCACCGCCACATCCAGAACCGTCCCTTTGACGACCCTTACAAGCTTGCTCTGCGAATACTCCCCCTTTTGGAAGTGCAGACCACGCAGCACTCCGTAGGAACTCTTGCTTTCATTGTCCTGCACGAAACGCACAGGACGTACCATTCGGTCAAAATCCCGCTGGGAATACGATTCAAAAAAATATCCCCTGCTATCCTCGAAAACCCTCGGTTCGATTATCACCACTCCAGGAATATCAGTTTGTATTACGTTCATTTATGATTAATTAAAATTCATCTATGTTTATACGGCCCTTCTTTTCCACTTCCTCCGCCATACGCACCAGATACTGACCGTAAGGATTCTTCAGCATCGGACGGGCGACTTCACGCACCTTGTCCGGTGTAACCCATCCCTTCCTCAGGCCTATACCTTCAAGGCAAGCTATTTTGAGTCCCTGGCGCTTCTCGATGGTCTCAATGTAATTGGAGGCTTCAGCCAAAGAATCGTGCGTACCTGTATCCAGCCATGCAAATCCCCTGCCCAAAGTCTGGACCTTCAGCTCACCGGCGGCAAGAAACTCCTGATTGACCGTGGTAATCTCAAGCTCCCCGCGGGCGGAAGGCTTGATATGCTTGGCCACTTCCACCACTTTGTTGGGATAAAAATAGAGTCCCACCACGGCATAGTTGGATTTAGGCTCAGATGGCTTTTCCTCAATGGAGAGACAGTTGCCCTGTCCGTCGAACTCCGCCACTCCGTATCTTTCCGGATCGCTGACCCAATATCCGAAGACCGTAGCCTTGCCCTCATCAGCTGTCTTCACCGCATTGCGCAGAAGTTCCGAGAATCCGGCTCCGTGGAAAATATTGTCTCCGAGAACAAGACACACGGAATCATCTCCTACGAACTCCTCGCCTATAATAAACGCCTGGGCAAGTCCGTCAGGAGACGGCTGCTCCGCATAACTGAACCTCACACCGAAATCGCTTCCGTCGCCAAGAAGGCGCTTGAAGCCGGGAAGGTCATAAGGCGTGGAAATAATCAGAATATCCCTTATGCCGGCCAGCATCAGAACTGAGACCGGATAATAGATCATCGGTTTGTCAAAAATCGGAAGCAACTGCTTGCTGACTCCCTTGGTAATAGGATACAGACGTGTGCCGGATCCTCCTGCGAGTACAATTCCTTTCATAGCGTCATCAGTTTAAAAGTTTTCCGGCTCTTTGCCGACCTCATCGAAGTACTCTTTTTTAGCATGACAGACCGGACACTCCTTAGGGGGCTCCGGTCCTACAAACTTGTATCCGCATACTGAGCAGATCCATTCTTTATTTTCCTTAGCCATAGACGTGTGTTTTTATCCACACAAATATAGCAATTAATTTCTTATTATCTTTCCCCGCGAATCAGTCATCGTTAGAACTTGATACATCGGGGGTTCCACCTCTCCAGCTCATTATTGACTGGGATATGTTGATAATATAGTCGCCCATCTTTTCAAGTTCCTCGACAAGCGCAATATAGAACACTCCCTCGAAGTATTTGTCTCCCTCATTATCAGACAGTTCCTTGTCGCGAAGGAAATCACGCCTGGTGTTTATATCTATTTCAGCCACAACGGCATTGTCGATATTTGAAATGGTGGCGCTGTGGGAAAGGTTGTATATCATCGCATCAAAGGCCCTACCCACCAATACAATCATGTCGTACACTTCCTTCTTATGGAATTCACTGAGCTTCTGTCCGCGCTCAAGCGCTCTGGCAATCAGTCTGCTGATAGCCTCCCCGCTATCTCCCAGAGACTCCATCTCCCCCACTATCCTGTACAGGGACTTTATGTGCAGGGCAGACCTGTCGCTGAGCGTATCGCGGCTGACCTTGTTGAGGAATCCGACCACCTCATACTCTATTCTGTCTGAAATCTCCTCATACTTCACAAGCTTCTCCTGGAAAGGTCTGAAAGACTGCTCGTTGGATGATGTCTCCACCGCGCTTCTGATATATCCCAATCCCTTTTGCATTATCTTTCCGAAGTGCACAACCTCTTTGTCTGCTTCCGATATTGCAAGTTCCGGAGTGGAGATAAGACCGGCGTTGATATACACAAGCCTATCCTGTTCTTCTCCCTTCTTGTCCTTGATTACCAGACAGACAAACTTCTCAATCAGCGGGATGAACCAGATAAGAAGGGACGTATTGATAAGGTTGAATACAGTGTGAAGCATTGATATGCCATACAGCGGTGCCTGATCCGAGCCGGAAAGGCCCAGCACGTCTACAATCCAGTGTATCAGGGAAACGAACGGATGGAAAAGAGCCACCGCCCATATCACACCGAACACATTGAACACCGTATGTGCCAGCGCAGCCCTTTTGGCATTTGTATTTCCCACAGCTGCTGCGATATTGGCCGTAATGGTCGTACCGATATTCTCACCAAGCACCATTGCGGCAGCCATGTCAAATTCTATCCAGCCCATATTGAGGAATATCAGCGTCAGCGCAACGGTTGCACTCGAAGACTGCAATATCAGCGTGAGCGTAGTACCTACCAGCACAAAAAGCAGCACAGAGAGCAGCCCGCGTCCGGACCAGCTCTGAAGGAATGCCAGCACTTCAGGACTTGACTGCAAATCCGGAACCGAGTTTTTCATGAACGAGAGTCCAAGGAACAAAAGGCTGAATCCGACCACAAACTCGCTGATATCACGTATGCGGCCTTTTTTGGACATGCTCATGATAAAGCCGACTGCCATAAGAGGGACGGCCAGAATGGAAATATCCGCCTTAAAGCCGAAAACCGCGATTATCCAGGCAGTGAGAGTGGTGCCTATATTGGCGCCCATAATAACGCTGATGGCCTGCGTAAGAGTAAGCAGTCCGGCATTGACAAATCCCACCACCATCACGGTGGTTGCACTGGAAGACTGTATTATACCCGTGACGCCAAGTCCGGTAATCACGCCCTTGACCGGATTGGACGTTATGGACGAAAGGAATTTGCGAAGCCCCGAACCGGCAGCTTTCTGAAGTCCGCTGCTCATAAGGTTCATTCCATACAGAAAAAGACCGAGAGCTCCAATAAGTGTTACAATACTTAAAATCATCGTTCAAATAACTTGTTTCCGCCTGCAAAGTTGCGTATTATATGCGGCCCGTCAAATATCCAAATTACGATTTAACAATTATTTAACAGTCTCAGTCCGGTATCTGCAGAAGATGAACTATATTTGCGTCATGAGTCACGTAGTATTAGTGGTGGAGGACGAAACGGACATCCGGAAAATTCTCTGTTTCAACCTTCGAAGCGAGGGTTATGAAGTCCTTGAGGCAGGCAGTGCCGAAGAAGGGATGAAGCTTATGAGCGGGCAGGTATCCCTGATTCTGCTGGATGTGATGCTTCCGGGCATGTCCGGATTCGAGATGGCGCGAAAGCTTAGAGAGCACGACGGAAGCACCGTCCCGATAATTTTCATGACCGCTCTCGGAGACGAAGAGGACATCCTCGAAGGGTTTTCTTCAGGCGCCGATGACTATATATCCAAGCCATTTTCTTTCAACGAGTTAAACGCACGCATAAAAGCCATCCTAAGGCGCACCGGCGCAGCCTCTCAAGACAAGGTCATACAAATATCAGGGCTGCGCATTGATACGGAAAAAGGCACCGTTTGCGTCAACGGCTCAAATGTAGAACTTTCCAGAAAGGAATTTGACCTGCTCGTGCTGCTTGCCAGGCACCCCGGCACATATTTTTCCCGCGCGACCATCATCGACGAACTTTGGAAAGACGCACCCTATGTTCTGGACAGGACCATTGACGTACATTTTGCCAGAATACGCACAAAACTCGGTCCCCTTCACAACATAATCAGGAACAAGACAGGATTTGGCTATTATATCGACCCGGACACACATGAATCTTAGAAACAAAAATATCCTGACAAGTGCAGGAATTATCGTGTTGTTTGCCATCGCCGCCATCAGCATTGCTTCCGTAAGCAAAGACAGAGACAAGAAATCCATTCTCTCGGCGCGGCTGGAAGCATACTGCGATGCCATATACTATGCAAACGCCCCGAGCACAAACCTTCCTCACGGGATCCAGGTGAGCATAATCAGACCGGACGGCACCGTCATCTCCGATTCCAGGACAAACCCCGAGAATATGGAAAACCACCTGCAGCGTCCGGAAATCAGACGCTGCATCGACTCGGGAAGCGCTTATGCCATAAGGGAATCCTCCACATCTGAAATCAAGTATTTCTATTATGCCAAAAACTACGGAGACCGGATCATTCGCTGCGCGCAGCCCTATGAGGTGGATTTGGAGCAGTTCTTCCGGCTCGACTGGATGCTGATAATAAGTATCGTACTTCTTCTGATCCTCGCTTTGGCGGCAATGGTATTACTGTCCAGACACTTTTCAGAAGAAGCCGAGGACGCTGCGGAGAAGGAAAAAAGACGGCTGAAGCACGAAATGACAGCCAATATCTCGCATGAACTCAAGACCCCGATAAGCAGCATCAGAGGCTATCTGGAGACACTGGTCAACCACCCCGAAATAGACCCCGAAAATCAGCAGCTTTTTACGGAAAGAGCATATCTTCAAAGCCTGAGACTCAGCGACATGATACGTGACATATCGCTTATCACAAAATTGGAAGAGGCGCCGCATCAGTTCAAGACAGAGCCGGTAAATATCCGTAACGTCTTCGAAGAAGTCACGGAGGAACTCGGAGAAACACTTGACGCCCACTCCATAACTGTCAACAACAACCTTCCTCCAATATGCGTGCGGGGGAATTACCAGCTTATATATTCCATTTTCCGCAATCTCGTGGAAAATACCGCCAAATATGCCGGTGACGGAAGTACTGCCACGATGGATTACAGCACAAGCAAGGACGAGACGCACATATTCAACTATTGGGATAACGGCCGCGGTGTGGCTCCGGAGATGCTCGACAGGATTTTCGAGCGTTTCTTCAGGCTCAACGACGACCGCAGCCGGACTTCAGAAGGGTCCGGGCTCGGACTTTCCATAATAAAGAACGCCGTGCTCTTCCACAAAGGGAAAATCACGGCGTACAATGTCGAAAACAAGGGTCTTGGATTCAGATTCACTCTGCAAGACCTTCCTCGCTGAGTTACTTGCCAAGAAGCTTTTCGCTGCGGGCCACAAAGTCGGACAAGTCCTTGCCCTTAAGCATTCCGTTGCTCAAAAGAGCCAGATCCACGACCTGACGGAGCAGATCATTGTCTCCTTCCACGGCTCTGTCGTTCCAAATCTTGGCCACAAGCGGATTCTGCATATTGACTATAATGTTGTATGATTCCGGAATTGAACCGTAGAAATTCATTCCGCCACCCATCGCACTCATCTCCCTGTAACGGCGCATGAATTCATTCTGGGTAATCAGTACCGGCACTGCCGTCTCTCCGAGATTGCGGGCTTCCACCATATACTCATTACCCTGCGGAAGAACGGACTTGAACATCTCATCGAGAGACTTCTTGTCGTCTTCACTGAGTTCAAACTTGACCTCTTCTTCCTTTTGAATCAGCTTGTCCACGGAATCGCTGTCCACCCTTGCAAACCTTACGTTCTCCAGCTTGGACTCAAGCAGGTTGACAAAGTGGCTGTCAAGCTCGCAGTCCATAAGCAGAACATCGTATCCCTGGTTTTTGGCAGCATCTATAAAGAAATACTGTTTCTCGGAATCAGTAGCGTACAGGAATATCAATTTCTTGTCCTTGTCGGTCTGCGCCGGCTCGATAGCTTTACGGTAATCATCTATGCTGAAATACTTTCCGTCAGTATTCTTGAGAAGCGTGAACTTCATAGCCCTCTCGCAGAATTTCTCATCACTGAGCATTCCGTACTCGATGAAGAGCTTTATATTGTCCCATTTCTGCTCGTACTGCTCTCTCTGCTCCTTAAAGATTTCTTCCAGACGATCAGCCACTTTCTTGGTGATGTACGTGCTGATTTTCTTTACGTTGGCATCGCTCTGCAGATAACTTCTGCTGACATTAAGAGGTATGTCCGGAGAGTCTATCACACCGTGAAGAAGCGTAAGGAAGTCAGGTACGATATTGTCCACATGCTCCGTTACGAACATCTGGTTGCAGTACAGCTGAATCTTGTTCTTGTCAATGGACATCCTTTCCTTGATCTTAGGGAAATACAGCACACCCGTAAGATTGAACGGATAATCCACATTGAGGTGTATCCAGAACATAGGATCATCGTCCATCGGATACAGTTCCTTATAGAACTTGAGGTAGTCTTCATCCTTAAGTTCTGACGGAGCCTTGGTCCATATAGGCTCGATATCGTTAATTACATTGTCCTCTTCGGTCTCCACACTCTTGCCGTCCTTCCACTCGGTCTTCTTACCGAATACGACAGGAACCGGCATGAAACGGCAGTACTTTGTAAGGAGTCCGGAAATCCTGCCCTTGGATGCAAACTCGGAAGATTCGTCATCGAGATACAGGGTAATGGTAGTTCCCCTGTCTGCCTTGTCGCCTTCTTCCATGGAATACTCAGGAGATCCGTCACAAGACCACTTTACAGCTTTGGCACCTTCCTTCCAGCTGAGCGTGTCTATCGTAACCTTTTTGGACACCATGAAAGCCGAATAGAAGCCAAGTCCGAAATGACCTATGATGGAGCCAATCTGATCTTTGTACTTCTCCAGGAACTCTCCTGCAGAAGAAAAAGCAATCTGATTGATGTACTTGTCCACCTCTTCTTCTGTCATACCGATACCGCGGTCAGTGATCTTAAGCGTCTTTTCTTTTTCGTCCAGCTCGACAGACACCTTAAGTTCGCCAAGCTCGCCCTTGAAATCACCGGAAGAGGCCAGAGCCTTCATCTTCTGACTTGCATCCACAGCGTTCGCTACAAGCTCGCGAAGGAAGATCTCATGATCCGAATACAGGAACTGCTTTATGACGGGGAATATATTTTCCGTAGTAACCCCGATTTTACCTTTTAAAGAATTAGTTGCCATTCTATTTTATAATTTATATTTCACACAAAAGGCCGACCAAGCGGCCGACCTTTCAAAATCAAATTATGTTCCAGTGACAAATTGTCAAAGTTCCTCGCACCCGAAAATTCTTCCAAGACACAACGATTGCATTATTTGTAAAGGAACCTCTTGATACTCATCTTAGGAGTCTTCTCAAAAGGAACCATCACCTGCTCAACCTTTGTAATCTGGCTGTATCCAGGCAGCTTTTTATTAGCCTGATGGCGTATATTTTCCGGAATATCAGATATTGCTTCAGTGTCGAGGCCTAACTTTTTCACTGCATCATCATCAAGGTACACGAGCGCTACAATCTTTCCTGAACGGCCCACTACTACTGATTCCACCACAAACTGCTGGTTATTGACTATGGCTTCAATCTCTTCCGGATATATGTTCTGTCCGTTGGCTGAAAGAATCATGCTCTTGGAGCGTCCCTTGATAAAGATATTGCCTTCTGCATCCATGATTCCAAGGTCTCCGGTCTTAAGGAATCCGTCGTCGGTAAATGCGGCCTTCGTCGCTTCCTCGTTCTTGTAATAGCCGATAGTAATATTGGCGCCCTTGGCCTGAATCTCTCCGGCGATATGCTGCGGATCATCGGAATCTATGCGCGCCTCGATACAGTTGATAGCCTTTCCGCAAGAACCCGGCACGTACCGACGCCAGTCTTCATACGCAAGAAGCGGGGCGGCTTCAGTCATACCGTATCCCACCGTATAGTGAAGCTTTATCTGCTTGAAGCATTTTTCAACCTCAGGATTGAGCGCGGCTCCGCCCATGATATAACTGCGCACCTTTCCGCCAAACGCGGTGTCAAGACCGCTTCTGACCTTATTGAATATTATCCTGCGCACTCCCGGGATAGCCGTAAGAACCTTCATGTACCATTTGCCAAGTATCGGCATGATGGAAGACTTGTACACCTTTTCCATCACAAGCGGAACCGTACATACAAGGAACGGCTGAACGTCGTGCATGGCTTTCAGCAGCAGGGACGGTGCCGGAGTCTTTCCGAGGAAATAAACCGTACACCCGCCGGCGATAGGATAAAGGAACTCATACACCATTCCGTAGATATGCGCCATAGGCAGCATTGAAACGATGGAGTCATCCGCATGCACAGGGATATGCTCATGTCCGAAAGCTATGGAACTGCTCAGATTGCCATAAGTAAGCATAACGCCCTTAGGAGCACTGGTAGTGCCCGAAGTATAGTTTATGACGGCGAGTTCATCGAAATTATCAGTCGGAAGGCTGAAGTCATCTTTTCCGAATCCGTTCGGATACGCTGCCTCAAAAGCTTCCTTGCGCCCGTCAAAAGCCTTGCCCATGGACTCATCCGAAGAATAAAGAACGGAGAAATCATCCACATTGACAGCCACTTTCAGAAGAGGCATCTCACTCTTGTCCAATTTGTCCCATATTTCCTTGTCCGTAAACAGGACAATGCTCTCGGAATGATTCACAAGGCCGGAAATGCTGTCCGGATGGAAATCGCACAGAATGGTCACAGTAACCGCACGATATGCATTGGAGGACAAAAAACTTACCGCCCAACGGGCCGTATTTTTGGCACATATTGCAATTTTGTCTCCCGGTTTGATCCCGGCATTCTCAAAGGCAAGGGCGAACTGGGCGATATGCTCGGCAAGCTGTCCATTGGTAATAGTTTCTCCTCTGTAGTTGCACAATGCCGGCTTGTCCCACAGAGACTTCATATTGGATTGAAGGGTCGCTAAATAATGGCGCATATATCGAATATTTTTGAATCAAGTTGAACAAATTTAATGCTTTGAGATTTATCGCCCAAGGCTTTTTATGAAAAAACTCAATTATTTGCGATATTTGTGGCGAAACAATAAATATCGTGGTAAAAATATGAGGAAAAAGCCCATAGTTGCTATCATTTACGACTTCGACGGCACGTCCCGTCTTTCTCCGACGCGACGACCGCATCACTGCCCACTTCCTCACCTGCTTTCTTGCGCTCATCATATACAAGTACCTTACGAAGAAGGTCAACCGCGCCTGGGAGAAGTTCAGCCCCGGCGGACGTGGCCAGCCCACGGCCTCGGAAAGTAGGAGGGCCGAACGAAGCAGCGCGGAGTGAGTTCCGCCGTGACTGACTGCCTGTCGGCGCGAAATCACCATCAAAGCATTACATACTTGCATAATTACAAAAGCCCCAGAATCGCCATTACAGCGCTCTGGGGCCTTTATATCTTAAAATCAAAGTGTCAAAGACGGGATATTAACTAACTAACACCCGAAGATGCAAAAAATGTCAGATACTTGATAGAGTAGATGGGAATTTCTTCGGTAATTGCATTATGCGCTCATCTTTGAAGACATCCCGGCCGCCTCTCAGCCGTCTTACATTAACCCCTAAAAAGATTCTTGATAACTCTTTTCATGACGCATTTGTATTAATAAATTTAGTTTACCACATTTCGAGCCAATAGAAGATACGGTGGTTTTTGTCATCAAACGCGGCGCCGCTGCTATATCCCGACTCGACTCCTTTTGACTGCAGGAACTTATAGTAATCATCTTCCAGATTATTCTGAATCAGAGCTTTGAACCCTCTATGGAAATAATAAATATCTTCATAGTAAGGGCGATAGTTGAACATATCAGGAGATTTCCAGTTTAGTAATTCCTTCAATTGCTCAGGAACTATATAACTGTCGGAGGATAAATCTGACAAAATATCTTTATATTGTGTGGAATAATCTAATGTACTAATAGTGTTAGCACTGCCATTAACACAAAGGATGGCGCTTCGCTGCGCGTTGCTTTTCAATTGATTATAAAGAACTGTATCTTTAATTTCGTATTCGGAAATATAAAATATACGATTACTATTATACGGATGCTCTGAAAATATCTCTAATGTACATCCGATTTTGCATAAAATGATGTTCTTTTGCCCATATAATACAGGTATTTCAGATTTTAGAGAATCAGGAAAAACCGGATTCATAATCAAAGCACACTCCACTTCGTACTTCTTCTGGATTTTTTTGGAGTCACTATAAAATTTGAGACGTTGTACGCCCATGGCTATGCATGACACAGCAATGACAACGATTATTGAGACGTAAATATTCTTTGCTTTCACCATATCTCTGTCCAATACATAATAGATTTATTTTTGTCGCTACATACTGCACCCGCGGAGGCTCCTTTGTTATATGATTTTGGCAGGCGTTTTCTGATGAATCTTATTCGCTTCACATTTTTCAAGTTGTTTGAAGAATTGATTGCCGTAACATAGCACTTGTCGTATGAATCAGGCTCGTCTTTTCCATGAGGATGGAGCCCTTTTATCGCACAATAGACATCATCAGGAACAATTATAAGACCATCTTGGAAATCTTCCGCGTGATGGAGATTGCATATAAACATCATTATGCAAGAGAACCTTTGATCCTCCATATCGCTTATTTTTGAAAGACTTTCCAGCCTTCTTACTTCTTTGTCGTAGTCAGTTTGATTGTCAAAACGTCTTCGCTCTATGCAGTAATAAGGAATGGTATATCTTCTAAAAAGGTTGGGGCCTTCGTAATGACTCGTTCTTACTCTATCTTTGTCATAGAAGTGCTGAGTCAGTTCTTCCGGCAGTTCATTATACAATATGCTCTGAGCTCTGGACTCGGTGTAATATTCGCTATGACCACATGAAACGAGAATGAGCAGTCCAATTAGTGAAAAATAAAGATTTACTTTTTTCATAAACTTGTTGCAATGGTTTTGGCGATTTCAAAAATGATATTCTTTATTAATTCTGTATCCACCTCCGGTGAAAAATCGTATGAATACTCCCTCTCCTCTAGATACTCAACAATTTCTCCATTAACAGGAAATGAAAAAGCATTCCTGTCTATCTTAATTGTTCCGATATACTTCGTAGTTACTATGTGTTGTTTTGCGTTTTTAGGAACATATTGCGATTCCAATACCTCCTTTACACCGAGATCATCCTTTTGGGACATTGGTATTTGGCTCATTCCCTCAGGGTGTCTAATAATTACTTCTTTGACATGTACTGATTCTTTTGTTGGTTTAAATTCATATCCGATAGAAGCCATCATTTGCTTTGAAACACTTGAGTCAAACAAAAAGCCACCGTCAGAGTCGCAGGAATGCTTGTATTGTCCAACAAGGGCTGAATCATATTTGGTGTTAGCCGACAGAAGTATCCAATCTTTAGTGTCGTAGTTACTATTATTGGGCATAGTAAAAAGTGTTCCATTGTAATAAATCTGTCCTGTTTTCGTGTTTTGGAACCAACTTCTCCCATCCGGATCTATAAAGTTGACAGGGTCTCCGTCACAATAGGTGTATGGGCTGATGCCGTAGTATTTTTCGCTTAAAGGGTCTGGCGTCATCCATCTTCGCTGCATAGAC
>ERZ857629.550-NODE-550-length-50249-cov-9.198609_pt1 | contig 50249 bp, 52 predicted proteins | sample MGYA00519700_ERZ857629 | MGnify/ENA primary metagenome ERZ857629 (study PRJEB31778, sample SAMEA3449351) | human gut metagenome | biome: human gut; feature: human-associated habitat; material: faeces | place: United Kingdom | collected 2010/2012 ... | reverse complement strand
ACTTGCATGTGTTAAGCACGCCGCCAGCGTTCGTCCTGAGCCAGGATCAAACTCTAACGTTTTTGGTATAAGAACTATTTTCATAGTTATTATCATTAGATATTTGATTTTTCGCTCATAACTGTTTGTTCGTTGACTTTTGGTTATGAAACGAATTGATTTGCATATTTGCTTACCAATTGTTTCAATGCACAATTTACCTTTTCTATCTTTTTGTTTCTATTCAGTTTCCAAAGAACTTTTTGCATTCATTTGCGAATGCTAGGTTAGAATACTACATTAAAAAGTGCTTGTCAACAACTTTTTCAAAATTTTTTATTTTTTTTTACATTTTTTTTAAACTTTTTCAAAAACGCATTCGACACGATACCCGGTGTTTCAAAAAACCACCCAAAAAGGCCTAAAAACCAGCCATTTTCACCACAAAATTTCGTCCAAAATTTTTTTATTTTTTTGAAAACTTTTCCAAGTATACACCAAATTAAGCACTTTCAAGGAAAAATCATTGAATGTTTTTGACCCTCGCCTCACTTTAAAGCAAACATAACACAAGTAAAGTTTTCGTCACATCATATATAAATCATTTTAAGAGTTATGGCACTTTTTGCCTTAACTCTTCTTATTAGCGAAAACTGCATGAAACAGAAAGGTTTGTCAAGAGTTTGAGTGCAACCGCACTCAAATGCATTTCACTCTCGACAAATTTTTCGTTTCATGCAACACGAGCGAAGATATCAAAAAAGAAAAGAAAGATTTGTCGTATTTACAAATCTTTCTTTTTTATATCAAGCGAGTTGACCCCTTGCCCCACTCCGCCAAGGGGCGTTTCGGGTGGTGTGGAGGGAATCGCAACCCTCCACGCTTTTTGGTTCTTTTTCGCATCTCGAAAAAGAACACATAATTATTAGTTTTCATAGAAATCAAAGGATTTCATAATTTCTTCCAAGTCATCTTTTGGATTAACTGCTTCTTCAAGGTCAAATCCACTTTCATTGACATCGGGATAAGCATATGGATCGTCTTTTGAAACTTTTGAACATACCGCTTTGTTAAGCCCAACACTCTCCTCTTCTTCATCAACGCTGAGAAATTTGTCAGCAAGCGTTTCATAGCCCTCATCTTTATCCATGCTCATATTTACAATCGGCTTGATGAGAGTTGGTTTGTCAAGCCCTTCTGGGCGAGTTTGTTTTTCGACTGGCTTTGGAGATTGTTTTTTTCTTGCGATTTTCACGACTTCTTTCTTTTCGGTTTTGTTGACACGGCTGAGGAGTGAGCGAATTTGGTCGCCGCTCGTTGTTTCCTTTGGCATCTTTGGAATATCAAAGTCCCCCGACATCACTTCAAGCATTGAATCCTTGAACTTCTTCACCATGTGAGCAACATTTTCGGTTTCAACAAGGTTTGGATATTTTTTTAGCATTTCTTCGAGAAGTTTTTCCCAGCGTGCTTGAAGGGCTGATAGTTGATTAATTTTTAGTTCATAAACTTTTTTTGAACTATTTTCAATCTCTTTTGCCTTGTCAACAGCAGCAACAAGTGCATTTGAAATGCTCGCTTTTTTTGAGGCAAGGTGCTTTTGGCCGCTACGAAGCGCTTCGACCTCAACACGAAGTCTTGTTATCTCCTTGTCTTTTTCAGCGAGTTCGTCCTCGTATTTTTTTGTTATGATGGAAATAAGATACTCATTTTCCCGTCTGTTTTTTTCTTTGTCTTGCTTCATTATCTCCTCCATTTTGTTTTTTCTGCTTTATATCCTTATATATAATAAAGCCAATCCACACAAGTCCGCCAATAATCATAAAAATGCTGAGAAGTTGCGAAACGCGAATTCCAGAATTTCCAATATAAAGGCTGTCCGTTCGCAGTCCTTCAATCATTGCCCTGCCAATTCCTTCCCAAACAAGATATGACGCAACGACTGCGCCTTTGTTTTTAACAAAATACAAAATGACCATAAGAATGGCAAATCCAACCAAGTTCCACATGCTTTCATAGAAAAATGTTGCAAGGTGCCAACTCGCGTCTGCCTCAATGTATACGGCGTATGGAAACCATTGCAAACGCGGATTTTCAACCACATAACCATAAGCTTCTTGATTGATGAAATTTCCCCACCTGCCAATTGATTGAGCAATGATTAGGCTCGGTGCAATAACATCCATAAAACCCGCGATGCTCTTCTTTTTTATCACACACCAAATTATGATTGTGAGCGCACCTGCAATAACGCCGCCATAAATTGCCATGCCTCCGTCCCAAATTCGGAACATTTCGGCAAATGTGTAGTCATGAGCATAAAAGATCACATAATATAGTCTTGCGCCAATGATTGAAAATGGAATAACCCAAAGAGCAAGGCCGATCATCTCGTCCATTTTTATGTCTCTTTTTTTGACGTCTGGAATGCAAAGAAGAATTGCGACAAGCATTCCAAACGCAATTAACACACCATACCACGCAATATGCAGTTTTCCTATGTAAAATCCTGGATTCATAGAAAACATTATATAAACAAAAAATTATTGTGTCAATTATATCAAAAAATATAAACCTCAAATTTTGCCAAATTCGACAAGCAAAAACAAAAAACGCGGAATCATTTTTCCGCGTTTTCTTTTTGTTTGTTATTTCTCGATATCTGTTTTATAACTTGCAACATAATTGCTCAAAGTGTCTTGAATTGCTTGCGCTTGTTCGCAATCAAGTTTTTTTAGAGCATCAAGACCAATTTTGCCAGATTTTGAATTAACATATTCCGAAGCATATTGAGCAAATTGTGATCTGGTCAAATATTTGACTTTGTCGTTTTTGTCTGCAACATCATCAATTACTTGAACCTTCTTCATGTCCTTGTTCTCAGAAAGTTTTGAACATGCATTTGCCAAAATAACAAGTTTTGATAAGCTAAACATCGTATTATTGCTCCCAACAACAAATCTATCAGGAACAAGACCTGCAGTGATTGGATAGTTCACACCAAATCTTTTGAATGTTGCTCGAGTTGTTGGCATACTATTTCTGAATTGTGTTTGAGCTTTTTGGAATAAATCACTTGGATCATAGCCTTTTGTGTCATCAGATGTTGCTGCCATTTGATATCTGATCTCATTGTCGATGCCCCCGACAAATGTGCCACCTTCTTTTGCTCCATAGCCTTTTATTCTGTTGACAAATTCGCCACCACCGAGTTTAGGCATTGATTCCATCCAACCCATTTCTTTCATTGGTCCAATGCCATAAGACTTGATGATTTTATCTCTTTTCTTTTGCCATTTGCCAACTTTTTTACTTTTCAATTCGGCAATTTTGATTTTTGATTTGCAAATAGCAAGTTTTTTCATGCTCTTTTTGTCTTTTTTTGTTGTGCTATTTGCTTCCCAAAGATCGGCAAAATCATCATCACTATTAACTTTATAAGAAAAAGAGTTGACTTTTTCCATCAATGGCATACGTCCCCACTTGAGTGCAGTGATTTGCCTATTATAGTTCCTTACAAGCGCTTTGTTAAGTCTTTTCCCTGTGAGTTTTCCCTCGTATGCTTTTTTCTGCAATTTTGCAGCTCTATCACGTGGTGCACCTTTCACCGATCCGTATATGGCTGCCGCTGCAGAAATGGCCATGCCAGCAAGCGTTCCAATAACAATACCAGTTACAATTCCTACCATTGTTTATCTCCTTTTTTTTAAAATATTATAGCATTTGTGAGGATTTTGTCAATATGGATATCACGAAAATTTTTGAATTTTTTAAATCTGTTTAAAACACGGAAAAGTGTCTATAAATAGTATATGAAAAACTTTATTAAGAATATAAATATATTTACTATAATAAGCACGCTCGCTCGAATATTTTTGGAATTCATTATTTCGTTTGTGTGGATAAGATATTTTGCGAGAGACTGGGTCGTTGCACTGGTCTGCTCACTTCTTTGTTCTGCTCTTGTGGAAGTTGGATTGTTTTTTATAAAAAAAAGAAAACAGGTAAAAAATGGAAACAAGAAAGAACTTGAAAAACAGATCGAAGAAACAACTCTGACATTTCTTTTTTCAGACGACAAAGAAAACCTAAACTTTTTTCACAAACTTGCATCCCTCAAACACAAAGCAATCAAAAAAAGTCGCTTTGTTGTTGTTGAAAATCCGGACAAAAAAGTTATACTATTGCCCTTTTATACCTATCAAAACTTTTCGTGTGACAATTTGCTTTTTTGCCTGAATCTTGCAAAAAAGGAAAATCCTCAAAAAGTTGTCATAACGACTGGAAGCGTTGACCCCGAAGTCCACAAACTTGCAAAGCATTTTCAAGATTTTGAAATTGTGATATTGGACAAGTTTGATACTTTTCACAAACTGCTTAAGTTTTATGATTGTTTTCCCGAAATCAAAACAAAAATCCCTACTGACACTCGACCTTCAAAACAAGAAATTTTGAGTGTTGCACTCAACCGAAAACGAAGCAAAGGATATTTTTTCGCATCATTCATTTTGCTGCTTTCAAGTTTTATTGTTCGCAAAAACATATATTATTTGATTATTAGCAGTCTTTTGCTTGTGCTTGCGTTGGTTTCATTCTTCAATCCAAGATTCAACAAAGCCACTCCAAACAACATTTTGGATTAAAATTTGACAACAAAAAAATTTTTGTGTAAACTCTCACACATGGAAAAAAACAAAAAGAAAGAAATCCTGAGATTTTTTAAATATCTCATGTTCACTTGCTCCGCTGGCATCATTCAGTTTGGAACAACAACGCTTCTTAACGAAGTGGCAAAAATTGATTATTGGATCGCCTATCTCGTGGGACTTGTTCTCTCGGTTGTGTGGAATTTCACTTTCAACCGAAAATTTACTTTTAAGTCCGCAAACAACATTCCAATCGCAATGGCAAAAGTTGCTGCATACTATGTTGTTTTCACACCGCTCTCAACTTGGTGGAGCAATGCTCTGACAGGAATTGGCTGGAATGAATATATTGTTCTTGCGGGAACGATGATAATCAACTTTGCAACCGAATATTTGTTCTGCCGCTTTGTTGTGTTTGGAAAATCAATCGACACCGCAAAAGGCAAAAAAGAACAAGAAATCGAAATCGCCAAAATTCAAGTTGAAGCAAACATCGCTCAAATACCAAACCAAAAAACCGTGCCAAATGTTCCCGACATCCTCAAATCAGATTTAGACGAGAACAAAGACAAAAACAAAGACGAGGTCATTTAGCCTCGTCTTTTTTAATTTATTTATTAAGCAAAAGTTCAAGAATCTCAATCGCGTTTGATGCTGCACCTTTTCGAATGTTGTCAGACACTGTGAAAAAGTGAACTCGTTTTGGATTGTTCAAATCAAGCCTCAACCTCCCAACATAAATCTCATCTGTTCCCGTGGCATGGGTTGCAACTGGATAAACAGATTTTTTGGGGTCATCAAGAACAATGATTGACGGATAATTTTTTAGCGCTTCTTTTGCAGAACAAATATCAACATCGTTCTTGAATGTTGCAGAAACCGAAATTGAATGAGAATTTTCAACCGGCACACGAACGCAAGTTGCCGAAACTTTTAGATCTGGTTTTTTCAAAATCTTCTTGCTTTCGTTCACCATTTTTAATTCTTCTTTTGTAAAGCCGCCGTCAACAAAAGAATCAATCTGAGGTATGCAGTTGTTGAAAATTGGATATGGGTAGAACTCTGGACTTTCGCCTTTTGTTGTTCGAGCAAGATCAAGAACCCCCTTCATTCCGCTGCCACTAACCGCTTGAAATGTCACATAGTCCACTTCCTCCAAGCCAAAAAGATTGTCAAGCGCTTTGAGTGGAGCCATAACCCCAATTGTCGAGCAATTTGGATTTGCGATGATGCCGTGGTTTTGATACGCGTCTTCTGGATTTACTTGCGGAACAACGAGCGGAACATTATTATCCATTCTCCAAAAACTTGAATTATCAATCACCGTTGCACCATATTTAACAAATATTGGAGCAAATTCTTCCGATCTTGACCCACCAGCAGAAAAAAGCGCATAATCAATTTTTTTGTTTTTGATGTTTTCTTCGGCGAGTTTTTCAACAACGACCTCTTTCCCCAAAAAGTGAAGCACTTTCCCTTCACTTTTTACACTCGCAAACAAATAAATGTTTTCAATCGGCAATTTTTTTTCCGCCAAAACTTTGAGAAAACTTCCGCCAACCATTCCAGTGGCGCCAACCACTGCCAAACTAATTTTTTTCATCACGCCTCACAATTCAAATCTTTTTGCCAAAATTTCAATCGCTCTTTGTTTATCCTTTTCATCAACCGTAAACGACAAAGAAATTTCCGAATTTGCAACAAAACCATATTCAATTTGATTTTCAATCAAAATTTCTGAAACAAGCGCTGCGATTTTTGTGTGTGTTGCAAGCCCAATGCCAACGAGCGAAATTCTTGCCAAACCACTGTGGATTTGAACAACACCGCCACGAATCAACGCACCAATACTTTCTCCAAGTTCTGTTTGTATTTTTTGTTTAACTTCTTCAAGTGCCCCATCAAGCACTCCAAAAGAAAATATTGCTTTTTCTCCTGATATGATTGAGGAAAGCATTTCATAGTTTGTCAAACTCTCGCAAAGTTTGTAGACCGCACTCCAATATTTTGTGTCATAGCGGCTGAGTGTGAGAACAACCGCATTATACCCGTCTTTTTGTGTTATTGCACGGATTGGCATATGTTCAATATTCACATTTTCCATAATCCAAGTTCCTTTTGTTTTATCAACTTCAAGTGTTTTTCCAAGATAGAGCGGAACACGATATTTGCACGCAAGTTCAACACTCCTTGGCTCCAAAACCTTTGCACCGCACACCGACATTTCCATCATGTCAGAGTAGGTTATTTCGTGCAGTTTTTTGGCGTTTTCAAATATTCTTGGGTCAACACTATGCACCGCTTCAACATCTGTGTAAATCTCGCAAGCGCACCCAAGACTTGAGGCAAGTGCGGTCGCGGTTGTGTCAGAACCACCACGCCCAAAAGTCGTTATATCTCCCAACAAGTCAACACCCTGAAATCCTGCAACAACAACAATTTTTCCTTCTGAAAGGTGTTTTTTTATCCTTTTTACATCAATTTTTTCAATATACGCATGAGTGTGGTCGCTGCTTGTCAAAAATCCCGCCTGACCACCACTGAGAGACACTGCCCGCTCGCCAAGTTTATGCAGCGCGATTGAAAGCAGTGCGACAGATTGAAGTTCTCCTGTTGAGAGAAGAACATCGAGTTCTCGTTTGTTTGGATTGACGGCAATTTCATTTGAGAGAGCAATGAGTTTGTTTGTTGTGCCACCCATTGCCGAAACCACAACAACAAGTTCCTCGCCCGACTCATGACAAGCCTGCAAATGTTTTGCAATCGCCATGATTTTTTCTGTTGTTGAAACGCTCGACCCCCCGTACTTGTGAACAATCACCATTTGTTTCTCCGAAAATTTTTTTGAACCTATGCATAATATGAAAAAACCTTGATTGAAGTTAATTTATCGGAAAATTTGTTTTTATGTCTGATATGATTTCGCTGGTAATGGTTTTATGTTTTGAAAAATCAACATAACCTCGATATATCTTTTCAACTTCAAAATGATGTCCACGTGCCACTGCCAAAAACTTTGCGGCAAATGCCAGCATTCCGTCAATCATAAATTCATTATTGACATAAAGTTCAAGGTTTGGGCAATTTCCAAGATTTAGTTTTGCGGACGCTCGCTCAATCAACACACCCCGCTCCGGCAAATACAAAGACTCAATGTTTTTTGGACTGAGATAGTCATGAAAGCATATCACCTCATATCCTTGTTGCTCAAAAATTTCTGATAGTCCAAAAAACAATTCAGTTGCATCATTCACTCCGAGTCTTGCTTTCAAAACTTTTTTATAAGCGTTGTCTTTATCAAAGTTTTTTTCTCCGTCATCACTCAACACTGTTCGAAACAAATGGCGAACACAGCCCTCTTTTTCAAGTTTGTCACCACACACTTTTTCAATAAATTTGTTAAATAATTTATCCAAATCATTGCTTTTTTGCGAATTTTTTTCAATTTTGGCATTGATTTCATATAATTTGCCAACAACTTCAAGAATTTGTTCAATATATGAATAAGCATGTTTTTTCTTTATGTATAATTTTTCAATCTCTTTTCTTTTTGTTCGAATGCTGTCAGAAATGGACTCGCCAAGATTGATGATTTTTGAGTCAGCCCATGGAATGTTTGCTTCCCTGACATGAGGACTTGTGCCGTCAACAATGGCGACATTTCTTTCTTTCAACAAGACGCCATCGAGTGACTCAGGGTCAGACGAACAATGAAAAAATTCAATACTTTCACCCATTCCGCCAAAAAACTCTCCCACCGTTTTCATTAGTGTGCTTTTGCCTGTGCCTGAACCTCCTTTTAGAATATAAACATATCCGTCACGGGCAGGACTTGTGGCAAAATCAAAATAGTTGCAAAATCCCTCATTTGTATTTGCACTTAAAAAATAATGTTTGCTTTCCATACTAAAATTATATTTTTGCAACAAATTTTTTGTGCGTGCAATGTCACACAAACTCATATTTTCTCATAGGTTGTTTTATGGAGGAAAAATGACATATTTTATTGACACAAATGACGCAAGAAATCAAATTCTTATGACGCTTTTGAATGAAAGAAATCAAATCACAGAAAAGTTTTCTTTTGAGACACTTGAAAAAATTGGCTTGGGTGACGCATTGATTTTCTCGCCAGCAAAAAAATGGACTGATGAGGAAATTAATCTTCTTCCCAACAAAATATCATTATATTGTGGAAAAATATCTGAAAAACATCAAGAAATCATAAATAACAAAGAAATTGCTTATCACAACTTGATGAATGATGAAATTTTTACAACAAAAAATGCAAACATCACGGCTGAGGGAGTGTTGGCACTAATTTTGGAACATTCGCCAAAATCCATTTTTGAAAACAATGTTCTCATTATTGGGGCTGGGCGAATTGCAAAAGCAATGGCAATTCTTCTCGGAAGGCTTGGAGTGAATTTTGCAGTGGTGAGATTCAACAAGGAAAAATTCCCAGAATGTTTTTCATTTTCGAAAACTTGCTATTTCGGAGAACAATTTTTGAGTCACTTGCACGAATATGATGTGATTGTAAACACAATTCCAAAAACGATTTTTGATGAACAAAACTTTGGCAAAATCGCACGCGACACGATTTACATCGAAACCGCGTCAACAAATTCCATTGACCCAGTTCTTGCCACACATTTTGAGTTTGTCCCCGCACCCGCTCTTCCTCAAAAATACGCAAAAGTCACAGCCGCAAAATATATGCTTGAAAGCATCACAGGAGAAAATAATTATGTTTAAGAATATTGGATTTGCAATAACCGGTTCATTTTGCACACATGAAAAAATTTTGCCAGAAATTCAAAATCTCGTCGACAAAGGATACAAAGTTGTCCCAATTTTTTCTTTGTCGGTTTCAAACACTGACACGCGTTTTGGGACAGCAAAAGACTTTGAAGACAAAATCACAAAAATCACTGGAATTTCGCCAATAAAGACAATGACCGATGCCGAACCCGTCGGTCCAAAAAATATGATTGATGTTTTGGTCGTTGCACCTTGCACTGGAAACACTTTGTCCAAACTTGCAAACGCCATTTCTGACACCCCAGTCACAATGGTCGCAAAATCACTCATGAGAAACAACAAGCCAATCGTTCTTGGCATATCAACAAACGATGCACTCGGTTTTAATCTTGAAAACATTGCAAAATTATTGTCAGCAAAAAATGTTTTCTTTGTCCCTTTTAGTCAAGACGACCCAACAAACAAACCAAAATCACTCATTTGCGATTGGTCAAAAATTGAGGATACTTTGGCTTACGCTGACAAATCAAAGCAAATTCAACCTTTGCTTTTATAGGAGATTATATGAAAAAAATGCTTTTTCGCGGTGTTGCAACCGCACTTGTCACACCTTTTTCTGATGACGGAACAAAAATTGATTTTGAGGCCTTTAAAAAACTAATCGACAATCAAATTGAAAACGACGTTTCCGCTCTTGTGTTCTTGGGAACAACAGGAGAACCCGCAACCATGACACAAGACGAGTGTGACGAAGTGATTAAATTCGCGGTTGATTATGTCAACCACCGCGTGCCAGTGATTGCCGGAGCCGGCTCAAACAACACTTGTGTTGCGACCCAAAAAAGCAGGCGCTATGAAGAATTTGGCGTTGACGGACTACTCCATGTCACGCCTTACTACAACAAATCAACACAAAGCGGACTTGTCGCCCATTTTACACAAATCGCAAACTCCACTCACCTTCCAATCATTCTCTATAATGTGCCCGGAAGAACAGGCGTCAACCTTTTGCCCACAACGCTAAAAACATTGAGCAAAATTCCAAATATCGTTGCCGTCAAAGAAGCAAGCGGAAACATTGAGCAAATCACCGAAATAATCAGAATTTGCGGTGACGATTTGACAGTCTATTCTGGCGATGACGGGCTGACATATTCAATTCTTGCTCTCGGCGGCGCGGGTGTTATTTCGGTCGCGTCAAATGTCGTTCCAAAACAAATGTTCGAACTTTGTTCGTCATACTTTTGTGAAGACATAAAAAAAGCGAGAGAAATTCAATTTGAACTTCTCCCACTCATAAAAACTTTATTCGTTGAAGTCAACCCAATTCCCGCCAAGACTGCCCTTTCATATCTCGGCATGATTGGTCCCGCTCTCCGTCTTCCACTGACACCGATGTCAGATGAAAACAAGCAAAAACTTATCAATGAACTTAATCGCGTTCTTTCAGTCTAATATTTCAACATTTTCATGTTGACCATTATCATGAAGGCGATGTTTTCATAATTCCTTTTGCCCTCAATCAATTAAGCAACGTTAACAGCAAGTCCGTCCCAATAATCCGCTTTGATATATTCGGCATAATCTGATTTGAACTTCACACTAAATTCAACCTTGACTTTATCGGTTTCAATTTTTATGCTTCCGTTGATTGAATCTGGCAAACTCTTCATCACTGCATCAAGTGCTGCTTTCAAAGTTGTCTTAACGGTTTCAAAAGTTGCTTTTACATTTCCGATTGCCAATTCTGCCGCTCTTTCCGCTGCGTCAAGATGCGTTTCAACAAGTTTTAGTGCTTGTTCTTTCTGTCTCAAAATTTCTTCTGTCGCACCATCAATTCTTGCTTGAAGCAATTCTTGTTTTGCAATAATGAATTCTTGCATTTTTTGTTGATAGTCGCTTGAAACTGCCATGAATTCATCAACAAATTCTTTTTGCATCGCTGCAATTTTTTGAGTGAGTTCATTGTAGTAAGCAATGATTTGATCTTTGTTAAATATGGTTGATGCTTTGATTGCTTCAATATATGCATCAAATTGTGCTTTTTCAATTGCTTGAGCACGGAATTCATAATACATGTCTTTGAGTTTTTGTGTGTTGAGATCTTTTGTTTGGTCTCTCATTTCTTTGAGTTTTGCAATAATCTCATCGTTTTTAAGTGCTTTGATTTGTTCATCAGAAAGTTCTTTCATGCAACTTTCAAGCAAATTTTCAAGTTCTTCTCTGCTGATTTTTTCAAAATCAATCGAGATGTTTAACCCTTCTTGATCTATGTATATTTCAACATTTGCCTTAACATTATTAAACAACTCTTGTGCTTTGTCGCCAGAAATTTCGATTTTGAGATCTCCAACTTGAGCAATAAAACCATTTTCGTTTGAGATTTTGACAAAAAGTTTTGCCGCCTCCTCTGCACTCATTCCTTCAAAACTTGCTTTTGCAATAATAAAGTTGCCTTCATCATTCTTTGCAGAAACTGACACAACTTTGTTATCTTTGTCAAGAATAAATTCAACCTCTGGGTTGATTGACATATTCATGACCGTTGTTTGGTCGTCTTTTGTATTCTTGCAACCAAACATCAAAACAGCAACACAAAGAAGCATAATCATAGCCACAACATAGCAAATAATTCTGTTTGTTCTACTCATAAAATCCTCCTTTTTATTTAATAATATAATTATTGTTAAACTCACTTTATTTGTCAAATATTTTTCATAACTTACAAATTTGCGTTTGACAAATTTTGCACTCAATGTTATTATAAACTCGCTTGCAGAGATGTCAGAGTGGTCGAATGTGCCTGTCTCGAAAACAGGTGAACAGAAATGTTCCGGCGGTTCAAATCCGCCTCTCTGCGCCAACTTGCAGAGCAAGGATTCTTGTGCAAATGAATTTTGCGCGTTCCGCCTCTCTGCGCCAACAAAATGCCGTAAGGCATTTTTTGTTAAAGGCGGTTACTCATACACTTGTTGTATGTTCCGCCACATAAAAAAACCTTTCTTGCGAAAGGTTTTTTGTTTTACATCACGCCACAGGTTTAAAGTCGTTTGTTTCCTTTTCCGAGATGGCATTGATTGAAACTGCTTTGCCCGGCTTGTTCACAATGAGTGTTCTATTCACCTCAACTCCAAGAGTGACTTCATGAGAATCAATTTTTCTCAAAATTCCACGATTGCTGATGTCATACTTCATATTTGCATGGTCTTCCAATTCGATGGTCGCACCATAATAGAACGGTTTGAAACTGAACGTCACTTTTGAAGATTTGAATGCTTTTGTGAAATCTTCTTTTGCTATGGCATAATCATTTTGCAAAATCACATTTGCGATACGGACATTAATCACTTCTGCAACTGCCAAATCCCAAGTCCTCTTGTATTGTGTCTTTTCTTCACCAGATGTTTTATATATGGTTGCAACGTCTCCTGTTGCTTCACAATAATATGAACAATTTGTTGTTTTGTCGCCAACAATTTCTGTGACTTCGGCTGAAAAATATCTTTTTTCGCCATCAAATTTAATCAAAACTTGGCTTGTTTGTTTTGTTTTTGTGGTTTTGTTTTCACTTTTATAAGAGAAATTGAAATTGCCATATCCATGGACTTTTTTTATTGAATTGTTGAGAGTGGTTGAAAGTGCATCCTTATCTGCTTTAAGAACACTCACCATCATTTTGTTGTTTGCAAGAAAGAAATATCCCGCACAACCGCCAACAATAATAATCAAAACAATCAAAAATCTAAAAAACTTTTTCATAAAACCTCCTTTTTGTATAAAATTGCAAAAAAGCGACCGAATGGGTCACTTTTTCTTATTTCTTTTTTTGGAATTTTCCGTCTTTTTTATGAACGGTGAGACCCATGTCGTTTCTTTCAGAAAGGTCTTTTGCATATTCAAGTGCTTCAGCCTTTGTTGCAAAGCTTTTTATGACACGTTTGGCACCATCTTTTCTGAGTTTCCAAATTTTTTCTTCCTTGTCATAAACAACGCGGTAGTTGTGTGGTCCTTTTTGCTTTTTCTCTTCAGTTGTTTCATCGGCTGACTTTTCGCCTTCTTCAACAACAGACTCTTCTGCTTTTTCTTCAACCTTTTTTGTTGTTTTTGTCGCCGTGGCTTTCTTTGTAGCAGGTTTCTTTGGTTGTTTTTCTTCTTCAACTTTTTCCGCCTGTTCTTCTGCCTTTCCCTCGGTCACAACTTCTGCTTTGGCAATCTCTTTTTTTGCAGTTGTTTTTTTGGTTGCAGGTTTTTTTGCTGGTGCTTTTGCTGCCGCCTTTTCTTCAACTTTTTCTTCTTTTGTAATCTCTTTGCCAACTTCTTCTTTTTGTTCAACAACCGATTCCGTGTTTTTCTTTGTCTCTTGGTTGTCTTCTTGTGAGCGAACAACATTAGTTTTGTTCTTGCTTGCTTTTTGCTTGTTCTTATAACTGATTGCAATAATTACAATCAAGAAAAAAGCAACAATGGCAATAACGACCCAACCATACTGTTTGAAAAAATCCATAACTTTCTCCATAGTGATAAAATTTCTATATGTATAGTATATATCACTAAACTTTATTTTTCAACATATTTTTCAAACTTTTTCAATTATTGTTGACTTATTTTTTCCGTATTCTAAAATAAAAACATGAATAAAATCAATTATGACAAACAGTTTGCTGAAATAATAAACAACCTGAGCAACAGGCCAACGCTTTTGCTCCATTCGTGTTGCGCACCCTGTTCGACCTTGTGTATTGATAGATTAAAACAATATTTTGACCTTACAATATTTTATTACAATCCAAACATGAGCGACTCACCAGAGTATGAAAAACGCAAAAATGAACAAATCAGATATATTGAACACCTCAACTCTTTGGGCGACAACATAAAATTTGTCGAAATTGGTTTTTGCCAAGACGATTACAAAACAATTGCAAAAGGTCTTGAAAACGAACCAGAAGGTGGCAAAAGATGTTATCTTTGCTACAAACTCCGTCTTGCAAAAACGTTTGAACTCGCTCAAAATCGCGGCTTTAACTATTTTTGTTCCACCCTGTCAGTAAGCCCCTACAAGAACGCCGAGTGGCTCAACAAAATCGGCCTTTCGCTTGAAACAAATGACACAAAATGGCTCCCAACCGACTTCAAAAAACGAGATGGCTACAAAATCAGTCGCCAAATGGCACGCGAACAAAACCTATATGAACAAAATTATTGCGGTTGCGTTTATAGCAAAAGAGATTAAAATTCAACCAAAAAAAAGAACCCGCTTTAGGGGACACCCCCTTCGCGACCACCCCGACTTAAAATAAGGTCGTAAAAAGAAAAAGGTTTTGAGCTAAAATTTCTCAAAACCCTTTTGTCTATTGTTTTTTGTTGTCCTCTTGCCCCGCTCCGCCAAGGGCGCCAGGGTTTGGGGCTTGCGTCGCCCCAAAGGTTTTTTCGTTCTTTTTTGACTCCAAAAAAGAACAGTTTTATGCAACGGTTGCTTTTTTCTTTATGATTTTTGCCGCGCTTTTTCCCAAAATAAAATCTTTTGTGATAACAACTTTTTCAACATCTTTTTGGTCGGGAATATCATACATCAACCCCAACATTGCTTCTTCCATAATGGTTCGCAGTCCTCTTGCACCAGTCTTTAATTCAATCGCTTTCTCTGCAACAGCTTCGACTGCATCGTCTTCAAATTCAAGCGCAACACCATCAATTTTGAACATTTTGATATATTGTTTTATGATTGCGTTTTTTGGCGTTGTCATGATGCTTTTGAGTGAATCAACTTTGAGGTCGCTGAGTCCAACAACAACTGGAAGTCTTCCAACAAACTCTGGAATAAGTCCAAACTTGATTAGGTCATCGGGTTGAATGTTGTTGATTAGGTCAATTTCATCTTTTTCAACTTTCGTCTTGACATCGGCAGCAAACCCAAGCGTTGAGTTTGACATTCTTTTTTCAATGATGTCTTTGAGTTGAACAAACGCTCCACCACAAATAAACAAAATGTTTGTTGTGTCAATTTGAATCATTTCTTGTTGTGGGTGTTTTCTTCCACCTTGTGGTGGAACAGAAGCAATCGTGCTTTCAATGATTTTGAGAAGTGCTTGTTGAACACCTTCGCCCGAAACATCACGCGTGATTGACACATTTTGTGTCTTTCTTGCAATCTTGTCGATTTCGTCAACATAGATTATTCCGCGTTGTGCTTTTTCAATGTCATAATCAGCATTTTGAATGAGTTTGAGCAAAATATTTTCAACGTCTTCGCCAACATATCCCGCTTCTGTGAGAGTTGTTGCATCGCACGAAGCAAATGGCACATCAAGAATTTTTGCAAGCGTTTTTGCAAGAAGTGTTTTTCCACAACCAGTTGGTCCAATCAAAAGCACATTGCTTTTTTCAAGCTCAATGTCGTCACTTTTCTCTTCTTTATTTTGTTTTTTTGCAAGAATGTTGTGATTAATTCTTTTATAGTGATTATAAACCGCAACAGACAAAACTTTTTTTGCTTGGTCTTGCCCAACAATATATTCGTCAAGTTTTGCTTTGATTTCTTTTGGCGAAGGAAGAACAAGTTCTTTTTCAATCTTCGTCACATTTTCGTCTTTGATTATCTCTTTGCAAACCTCAATGCAGTCACTGCAAATAAACGCACTTCCGTCTGGACTTGCGATAAGTTTTTTTACACTTGAATTGCTTTTGCCGCAAAAAGAGCATGTCATGTTGCCATTTTGTTTCATAATTTCCTCAATTTAATATTTTCAATTAATTTGAAAATAAACCCATTTTAAGCATTTATGCTCGCGAAAACTCGTGAGCATAAACTTTTTTGTTATTTTCTTTTGTTAAAGATTTTGTCAACAAGTCCGTAATTTACTGCCTCATCTGCACTCATATAAAAATCTCTGTCTGTGTCTTTTTCAATTTTTTCAAGTGGTTGAGATGTGTTTTCACTCAAAATCTTGTTGATTTTTTGCTTTATCTTTTGCATATGTCGTGCTTGAATTTCAATGTCGCTCGCCTGCCCTTGTGTTCCACCCAAAGGTTGGTGAATCATGATTTCACTGTTTGGCAAAGCAAATCTCTTGCCCTTTGTTCCAGAACTGAGAAGGAATGCCCCCATTGATGCAGCAAGTCCAATACAAATTGTTGAAACATCACACTTGATGTAGTTGAGAGTGTCATAGATTGCAAGTCCCGCCGAAACACTTCCGCCTGGGCTGTTGATGTAAAGGTATATATCTTTGTCGGGATTTTTGCCTTCAAGGTATATGAGTTGAGCAACAACGCTGTTTGCAACTGCATCATTAATCTCCCCCGACAAGAAAATTATTCTGTCCTCAAGAAGTCTTGAATAGATGTCGTATGAGCGTTCGCCCCCGCTGACTTGGTCAACGACCATTGGAATTAACATAGTCACCTCTAATTACTTTATTATGTTGTTATCTTTCAAATATGCAAAAAGTTTGTCCATAAGCATCTCGTTTTCCATATAAGCAATTTGTCTTTCGCCAAGTTGTTTCTTATATGTTTCAACGTCCTTTTTATAAAGGTCTGCCATTGATTTGATTTTTGCCATTAATTCTGTTTCTGATACAAGCAAATTTTCTTTTTTGATAAGTGCTTCCAAAACAAGACGAATTTTGACTTGTCTTTTTGCTTGGTCAAGAGTTGTTTCTTTCATTTGCTCAATAGTTGAGTTTGTTGCTTTGAGATAACTTTCCATTGTCATGCCCTGATATTGAAGTCTGAGTTCAAAGTCACGAATGAAAGCATCTTGTTGGCGGTCAATGAGAATTTGTGGAATTTCGACTTCACTGCTATCAACAATTTTGTCAACCATTGCATTTTCAAGTTCGCGTTCAACTTTGATTTCAAGGTTCTTTTCAAGTTTTGCTTTGATGTCTGCTTTGAGGTCGTCAAGAGTTTCAAACTCGCTTACGCTTGAAGCAAACTCGTCGTTGAGTTCAGGAAGTTCTTTTTCTTCAATCTTGTGAAGAGTGACAGCAAATTCTGCATCACGTCCAGCAAGTTTCTCTTCTGGATAGCCTTCTGGGAATTTGACTTTAACAACTTTGTCTTCGCCTGCATTCATACCAACAATTTGGTCTTCAAATGTGTCAATGAATGAGTGTGAGCCAAGTTCAAGTTTATAGTTGTTTGCGGCGCCGCCTTCAAATTTTTCGCCGTCAACGCTTCCAACAAAGTCGATTTCAGCCATGTCGCCAAGTTGAGCGGGTCTTCCCAAAACTTCAACAAAGCGCACTTGTTTTTGGCGAAGTCTTTCAAGTTCTGCGTCAACATCACTCTCTTTGATTTTTGCTTTGTTCTTTTTGAATTCAAGTCCAGTGTAAGCGCCAAGTGTCACTTCTGGAACAACTTGAATTGTTGCAACGAGAACAAGTCCGTTTTCGTCAAAACTTTGAAGTTTGATGTCAGGATGTGCGATTGGCAAAACATCTCTTTCAGTTTCAAGATAGTCATTATATGCATGAGAGAAAACCTCGTCCAACGCGTCATCAAAGAAAATGCCTTCGCCATAAAGTTTTTCAATCACTTTTCTTGGTGCTTTGCCCTTTCTGAATCCTTGAATGTTGAATCTTCCTTTGTTTTTTTCGTAAGCAAGTTCAGTTGCTTTTTCCCATTCGTCATGAGAAAACTTAAATTCGACTTCAATTTGATTTTTTTCTAATTTTTTTGATTTGTATTCCATAATTTCTCCTTAAAATTTAGCAAATAAAGTATATCATAATTTTTTTAAAAGACAAGGCTTTGAGCCTGATTTGTCAAAAAAGAAAAAACAAACTCACGCCCCAAAGTGCCAAGATTATTGTAAGCGAAATAAAAAACCTTTTCTTCCTGATTGTGCTCATGTGTTCAGACAAGAACATATCTTTTTCTTGCTTGCCTGGGTTCAAGCATTGTTCGCGAGTGATTATCCCCGCGTTGAGAAGTTCGGCAAGATAGAGCGGCATATCTTCGTCCAAAAGTTTTTTGAAATCTTTTAGTCTCAGAATTTGAAAGACTGTGAGAACAATCCCCCAAATGATAATAAACGAGAACACCGCATACTTGAATTCACGCAAAAATTTGAGCCCAATAAGTGAGCCCAAACTTAATGCTCCAAGAACAGAAAAGACTGTTATCCAAATCGTCTTTTGTTTTCTTTCCATTATCTCAAAATCAAAAGTGTGATGATTGCTGTCACGCAAACCGCATAAAGCACAATCCACACAACTCCTTTCTTTGTTCTGACCCACATGAAAGCAGTGAGCATAACAAGAACATAAGCAATGATTTCGCCAACAAGCCTCATCGCACTAATAACTTGTGCTTCAACTCCAACTGCTTGCAAAACAACTTGCAAAACAAGTGCGACAGCAATAAGAACTGTTGCCAAAAACGCAACAAGACTCATAAATCTTTTAAATTTTAAATTTGTGTTTGGATTACTCATAAAATCTCCTTCAGCATATTCTATCAAAATATATGTTATTTTCAAAACAAAATACAATTATATCCGAAAAACTTTGTCGCAAAAAGACCTAAATTTTTTCGAGAACTTTTTGAAAATAATCCGGAAGCGGACACTCAAAACTCAAAGTCTGCCCAGTTCTTGGATGCACAAACTCAATATAGTGCGAGTGAAGAAGTTGACCCGCAAGCCCAAACTTTGTGTCCTTTTTGCCATACACATCGTCCCCCACAACTGGGTGTCCAATATATTTTGCATGAACTCTGATTTGGTGCGTTCTGCCAGTTCTCAAAGAAAACTCACAAAAAGTGTAGTGTGCAAAACGCTTTCTCACTTCCATGTGTGTGATGGCAACTTTGCCCTTCCCTTTTGGCACAACCGCCATTTTCTTGCGGTCATTTGGATTTCTTGCAATGTTTGTTTCAATGTCTTTTTCGTCAAACTTCACAACACCTTCAAGCAAAGCGTAATACTTTCGTTTACATGTCTTTGTTTCGATTTGCTTTGAAAGACTAACGTGTGCCAAATCTGTTTTTGCAACAAGCATAACTCCCGATGTGTTTTTGTCGAGCCTATGCACAATCCCAGGTCTGACGACACCATTTATGGAACTCAAATTTTTCACTTGAAACAAAAGCCCATTAACCAAAGTCGCTTCATCACAACTCGCACTCGGATGCACAACAAGTCCCTGTGGTTTGTTGATGACGAGCAAGTCATCATCTTCATACAAGATTTCAAAATCAACTTTTTGAGGGGCAAGATTGAGCGTTTTGTCTTCTGGAATTTCAACACACACGCTTTGCCCCGCTTTGAGTTTTGCTCCCGCTTTGACCACTTTGCCGTCAACCAAGATTTTGCCATCGTGAATTAGGTTTGTTATTCTTGCACGCGTGATGTCGCTTGTGTTCTCAAGAACAAACTTGTCAAGTCTTAACGCCTCATCATTTGGAGTCACTTGAAGATTTATCTTTTCCACTTCTCGCCTCCACAAAAATCAAAAATATACAGAACAAAACAACCCCAACACAAAGAAAACTATCCGCAATATTAAAAATCGGAAAATTCATAAAATCAAGTTTGATAAAATCTCTGACATATCCAAAAGCAATTCGGTCATACAAATTGCCAATCGCCCCGCCAAATATCATTGAAAAAGAAATGTAATACAAAAGATTTGGCTTTTTGATAAAATGATTCAAAACAAAAAGTGCAGCCAAAAATATGATTGAAATTACAATCAACCACACCGTTGCATTTGAAAACATACTCCAAGCCGCGCCTGTGTTTTTGTGTCCACCCTCGATTGAAATAAACCCTTTCAAAAAATCATACGAGTTTTCGCCAATCAAATATTTTGACAACTGGTCAAAAAGAACAACCAACGCCACAACAACACAAAAGGTCACAACAAACTTGACATTAACTTTAATTTTTTTCATCAAAAACAATTATACTTTTTCAAAAACTTTCGTCAACAAATTATGGGTTGATTGCTCGGTTGTTGCTTCAATCACAATCATCAACCTCGCCCAACATATAATCCATGCGAACACCAAACAATTTCACAATGAACACAAATTTGTCAATTCTCGGCTCCGACACCCCTTCACACCATCTTTCAACCAACTTTTCGCTCACTCCAACCACATCTGCAAGTTCCGCATTTGTGATGCCACGCTTTTTCATCAATCCTTTCAATCTTTTCCCAAATGTCATTGCCACTGTTTTATTTTTTATCATGTTTTCGCCTCCAAACTGAATAATAAATATAATTATACATAAAATTTTTTAATAATTCAACGCGTTGAAGTATATTTCCGGAAAAATTTTATAAGATGATATTACTTCAACATATTAAAAGGTATTCTATGAAATTAACCAAAGCAATTTCAATTCGAATAAAAGAATTATTAAAAACAAAAAATTTGACACAATATAGACTTTCCCAGCTCTCAGGTGTTCCTCAATCAACAATTAGTGTGATACTGAAAGGCGAACTTCAAACAATAAAACTTTCAACAATTTATGCCATTTGCTTTGGTCTTGAAATTGAATTATCTGAATTTTTTGATTATGATAAGTTAAAAATTGAGAATATTGAAGATTGATAATCAATGTTTCGGTTGATTACATTTGCGGAAGAGAAATATAAACTTTTTACACACTCCCGACCACCCACCCCCATGAACAAAACCATGGGGTGTTTTTCTATCAAAACTTATTACTATGGTTTTATGAGTTAACCTCTAATGTCATGTCGAGCAGTCGACCTCGATGGCCAGAACCTTTGGCGAGACATCTCGTAAAACCATATAGAAACAAAAGGTTTTATGAGTGTGGTGGTTTTTATGCTGCACGGTTTTGGATTCTTCGCTACGCCATTGGCTTCCGCTCAGAATGACATAAACTGATTGGTTGATTTTGTATATAATTAAAGTTTTAATTCAAGAGTTATGGCATTCTTTGCCTTAACTCTTCTTGATTGCCTAACTGCATAAACAACAAAGGGTGTCAAGTGTTTGAGAACATCGTTCTCAAATGCACTTGCACTTGACACTCTTTTGTGTTTATGCAAATAAAAAGGTTTAACAAGATTTCTCCCCAATGGTCGAGGCGTTGAAGCCCGAGGTCGAAATGACACGAGCGAAGATATTAAAAAGAAAAAAAGATTTGTCAGATTTACAAATCTTTCTTTTTTATATCAAGCGAGTTGACCTCTTGCCCCACTCCGCCAAGGGCGCCGGGGTTTGGGGCTTGCGTCGCCCCAAAGGTTTTTTCGTTCTTTTTTGACTCCAAAAAAGAACAACCCTTTTTATTCTTCGTTTGTTATTGTTGCAGTGCCTTCTGGTGCAACCAAATATAATTTTGCATCAAGTTTTGAAACTTGCCCACGCATTGCATACATTGCGCCATTCAAAAAATCAAGTGCTTTTTCCATTTCGGTGTTTGTGAGATTTGAAAGGTTGACGATTGCGGCAAGTCTTTTTCTTGTGAAGTCAACAATTCCGCCAAGTTCATCAACTGAAACTGGTGCAAAAACTGCGATATTTTTTCCGATTTCTGCTTGAACTGAAAGCCCGCTGTCGTTTTCAACAATTCTTTGTTGTTTTTCTTGTTTTTGTTCAACCTTGACTTCTGGTTGTTGTGGCTTGCTCAAATTAAACTTTGCAGACATTTGAGGTTTTTGGGCCACTTCTGTCTTTTGTTTTTTTGCTTTCTTTTGTTTCTTTTCTCCGTCATCAACATCAAAGCCGATGCTTTTGAGAATTACATCAAAAAATCCCATTGTTATCTTCCAACTCCTTCATCTTGCGCCATACTTGCAGCGAATACATTTGTTGTTGTTCCATACGCAATTTTGTTTGCCAAGTCAATGACAGTATTTGCTCCAAGATATCGATCATAATTATATGTGCTTTTGATCATTTTTTTCATTTTTTCAACAAAATCGTTTTCCGGATAAGCCTCTTCAAATTTGTTATAGTCTTTTGAAAATGATTCTGCAAGATCTTTGACATCTTTTTCTTCACTGGTGGTGTCGACATTAAGTGACTTTTTTAATTTTTCAACTTTTGCAAGTTGTTCGTCTGCTTTTTTCTGCCATTGTGCTTCAATTTGAGAATGTTTGTGAACAGCATTTGCGAAGGAGTTTGCCCATGCCTCAATCACATTTGGTCCCACTCCCAAGGTTTTCTTATAAGCATCTTCTTTCCATTTTTCTTTTTGAGTCTTGGCATTTTCAAGTCCGTCAAGGTCAACATTCACTCTTTCTTTGGCTTCATAAAAACCAAATGTTTTGATGTTATATATAACTGAGTTCCAAATATCCACATAAGTTTGATATTTATCTTCCAATTCTTGCTCTTTTTTCACATATCTCAAAAATCTTTTATATTCGCGATCTGCCGCATACAAAGAAGCATCAACCGTTTGGCTTTGAGCTTTTATTATTTCATTAAAACGTTTTGCAAGGCTATTTGCATTTATTCCTTTTTCTTCAAGATAAACTTTTCTTGCACCCGCATTCAAATCTTCTTCGTCATCAGCATCTTCGTCTTGCCACCAAAATGTTGCCATAAGACCTCCATGTTGAAAAAATGATAGCACAAAAAAAAGGCAATTTCAAGTCTTTTATGAAATTGCCTTCAATATTAATATTCGTCATGACTTGTGCAATCGCACTTTTTTTCTTCCGGAATTTCGCAAACAATGCTTTCGGTTGTGAGCAGGGTTGACGCAACGCTTGTTGCATTGATGAGTGCGTTGATTGTGACATTTGTTGGATCAACAATGCCTTTTTCAAACATATTCACATATATTCCTTTGAGTGCATCAAAACCAAACTCGGTGCCTTGTGACAAAACATTTGACAAGATTTCTTTTCCGTCATACCCAGAGTTTTTGCAAATTTGAAGAAGTGGAGATTTGATTGCATCTTCAACAATTTCCGCGCCAATTTTTTCATCACCATCAAGAGTTTCAGCAAACTTTTTGACATCGTCAAGACAGCGAACAAGAGCAATTCCGCCGCCCATGATAATTCCGTCACACATCGCCGCTTTTGTTGCTGCAAGTGCGTCTTCAATGCGAAGTTTTTTCTCTTTCATCTCAATTTCCGTTGCCGCCCCAACTTCAATGACAGCAACCCCTGACGACAAGTTTGCAAGCCTTTGCAAAAGTTTTTCTTTGTCGTAAACGCTTGGATTTTGTTCAAGTTGAGATTTCACAAGTTTGATTCGTTCTTCAATCTTTTGTTTGTCGCCAGCGCCTTCAACAATAATTGTTTTGTCCTTTGTGATTTTGACCGATTTTGCTCGACCCAAATCTTCCGCCGTCACATTTTTGAGTTCGTCGCCTTTTTCGCTTGAAATGAATGTTGCGCCACAAGACAATGCAATATCTTCCAAAATCGCTTTACGCTTTTCGCCAAACGCTGGAGCTTTGACCGCCGCACAAGAGAATGTTCCACGCATTTTGTTGACAATGATTGTTGCGAGTGGTTCGCCTTCAACATCTTCCGCAATAATCAAAAGTTTTTCGCCCGAGTTTGCAACAGGTTCCAAAACCGGCAAAATTTCTTGAATGGACGAGATTTTCTTGTCTGTGACAAGAATCAAAGGATTGTCAAAATTTACTTCCATTTTTTCTTGGTCTGTGACCATATAAGACGAGATATAACCGCGGTCAAACTGCATTCCTTTGACGACATTAAGCTCAGTCTTCATTGTTTTTGATTCTTCAACAGTGATGATTCCATCATTTCCCACCTTCTTAAATGCGTCCGCAATAAGACTTCCGATTTCTTCATCTCCGCAAGAAATGCTTGCAATCTGGAAAATGTCTTCATTTGTTTGAACAGGCTTGCTCATGCTTTTTAGTTTTGGAATGATGCAAGAGTTGACAACTTTTTCCATGCCACGACGCAAAATGATTGGGTTTGCTCCGTCCTCAAATTTTTCAAATCCCTCGTTTATCATTGCCTGAGCGAGAACACACGCGGTTGTTGTTCCGTCCCCTGCAACATCATTAGTTTTTGTTGACGCTTCACGAAGAATTGAAGCACCCATGTTTTCAAATGGGTCACAAAGTTCAATTTCTTTTGCGATTGTCACCCCGTCATTTGTGATGAGCGGCAAAGCAAACTTTTTTTCCAAAACAACATTGCGTCCTTTTGGCCCAAGTGTAATTTTTACAGTATCCGCCAGTTGATTAACACCTTTTTCAAGTGCGCGTCTTGCGTCTTTTCCTTGCAATATTTTTTTTGACATATTCCCTCCTAAACAATCACTGCCAAAATGTCAGTTTGGCGAACAACAACATAGTCTTCGCCGTCAATTTTGTATGTGCTTCCTGCAAATTTTGAGTATGCAACGCGGTCGCCAGGTTTAACCTGCATCTCAACCTGCTTTCCGTCCCCAAGCATTCCGTTTCCAACGGCAACGACCTCGCCTTGGGTTGGCTCTTCGGTCGACTCGGCTGCAACAATCAAACTGCCATACTTTTTTTCTTTTTGGGTGATGGGTTTGATGACCACTCTGTCAAAAATTGGTTTTAATTCCATATTTTCCTCCACTTTCTAGTTTATCCGCAAACAACTTTGTTGTCCACGAATTTGACACAATTCATATCTGTGCCCTTCACGCATAAACATAATATTGAATAGTTTTCAAGGATGCAACAAAATATGCCAAAAAATTTTTATCCAGACAACATGGTGAAAAGAAAGAAAAATCGCTCAAATGGAGGGACGTTTTTAAGTTTTGTTGTAATTTTGGTCGGATTTGGGCTTTGCGTTATGCTTGCAATGCTCTTCTCAAACTTTATCACTGTTGGCTCATTTTCCTTTTCCAACAACAACGAAATGAAGAAAAATGGCTACACAATCTATGCGGTTTCGATTTTTCAGTCAACAAACTTTTCGAGCGCCGGAACAAGTGCCGCTTCTTTTCAAGACAAAGGTGCTGCGGGATATATCTATTTTGATAACGGAATTTTTCATGTTCTCGCCTCAGGCTACAAGGAAAAATCCGATGCGGACAAAGTTGTCGAAAAACTTATTTCCCAAGGTCAAAGCGCGCGTCTTCTGACAATCAAGGTTTCATCAACCTCGCTTTCTGGTTCATTTTCTCAAAGCGAGCAAACCGCGCTCAACAACGCACTCATGTGCTATTCAAACTGCTTTGATTCGCTCTATGACATGTCAGTGGCACTCGACACAAATGTTTCAACCGCAAACGAAATCAAAAATCAACTCTCAACCCTGCTCAGTTCAACAAAAGAAACAAAAACCAATTTTGACAAGGCATTTTCTTCACGCCTCACTGAAAAACTTTTGGAAATAAGTTTGTCGCTAAAAGATGTTGAAGACTACATTGATGACATCTCAACTTCTGCCGACTCTCTTTCAAGCAGACTTAAATATTGTTATTTTCAAATCATTGAAGAAAACCAAAGCCTAAAAAAGGTTCTCGAAGAATCATAAAAATTGATTTATATATTTTGAATTTCAACCAAAATTTTGTTATAATAGTTTTATGTTCAAAATTATTGTTGATAGTTCATGTGATTTGGATTATGACGAGGGGAAAAGCAAAGGCATCATGTGCCAACCAATCCCCTATTTTTTGATGTATGACGAACATTTGGCACAAAACGAATATCGTCTTCAAAACACCGAAAAAAACAGGAAAATCGCCTGCGCTCAGGTCGACAACAAAGAACTAATTCGCACACACGGGTTGACACCCTACAACTTTGGTTTTTTGGACTCAATGCACAGTGATGACACGCTATACATATCTTTGAGCGGCACAATGAGTGGGACTCATTCAAATGCTTGCACATATGCAAGAGATGTCAAAAACAAAAACTATGTTGCATTTGATTCAAAAACTTGTTCGGCAGGAATTAATGTTTTGGTTGACAAGGCACTTGAGTTCGTTGATAATCATAATGTTTTTGAAGCAGCAAAAGAACTTGAAAGTTTGCGCGACAAAATTGGGACATATTTCATCACAACAGATTCGACCAATCTCAACATGAGCGGAAGACTCACTTATGAACTCAAATCTTCTGGTGCACTTCAACCATGTATATTGGGAAAAGTTGGAGATGACGGAAAACTTCATGTTCTGCAAGTTCTCAAAAGTCAAGATATTGCAATATTTGCACTCGTCAAACTGTTTTCGGAACAAGTTGAAGAAACAGACGAACACAATGTTTATATCTCTTATGCAAATAATGAAATTGCTGCAAAAAAATTATATCAAGGCATCAGTCTGGTTGCCAACAAACAAGCAAAAATCACACGCCTTTCCCCACTTTGCACAGCAGTTGGTGGAACAAAAACAGTTGTTTTGGCGTTTGTAAAAAGGAGCACAAATGCATAAATTTATACTATCAACCGACTCTGGTTGCGATGAATTCAAAACAGATTTGAAAAGAATGAATATTGATTGCATTCCCCTTGTTTATATTGAGGGCGAACAAACACATGTTGACGATTTTTCCACGTTTGAGGATTACAACTTTTTCTATAACGAACTCAAACTTGGAAAGCAATTCAAAACAGCGGGGCTCAACCCATACGATTTGGAACAGTTTTTTCTTTCACTTTTGGAACAAGGAAAAGACATTATACATATTTCTTTGTCTTCGGGAATCAGTGGCACTTGTGGCATCGCAAGACATGTTGCTCAAGAACTGAATGCAACTCATGAAAACAAGATATATATTATTGACTCAAAAAGTGCAACGGGCGGACAAAATCTTGTTCTTGGATGGGCAAGAAAACTCAGAGATGAAGAATATGAGACAAAAGATGCCGTTGTTGAACTTGAAAATGTCGTCAGACGTTTGAACGTTGGATTCTATGTTGGAGATCTTGACCACCTAAAACGCGGCGGAAGAATATCTGCTCTTGCTGCAACAGTTGGAAAAATGCTTCAACTTCGACCAATTCTCGAATTTGACAAAGAAGGCAAACTTCAAGTCATCGACAAAGTTATCGGAACAAAAAAAGCAATAATGAAGCTCGCTGATAGATTATCAAAAAATGGAGTTGTTGCAGGCACTCCAATCTATATCACCTGCTCCGGAAATTTTGCTCAAGTTGCTGAGCTCAAAAACCTGATTGAAGCAAAGGTTGAAAACCCAACAATTATTGTCAATTTTGTTGGACCAGTTGTCGGCTCTCACACTGGACCAGACATGCTTGCTCTGATGTTTCAAGAAAATATATAAAAAGAAAATAATTAAAAAATAATTAAAAATAATTAAAAATAATTAAATTAATTAAAATAAATAATTTTTTATTATAATATAAGCATCATTCCAAGTCGTCTCCACATCTTTTGTTCAAAGGAAATAAATTAAAAACCATGAAATTAATTCATGGTTTTTTGTTTTGTTTAATTGTTTGATTATTTTTGTTCATCAACTGGTTTTTCTTCACTCTCGGTCTTGTTCTCTTTTTTGAGTTCTGCCAAGATATCTGCAAGCAATTCTTCTGTTGTTGGTTTTGGTGCTGGTTTGTTTGCTTCTTCTTCCGCTGCTTTCTCCGCTGCTTTTCTTTCACGAAGTTCATTGAGAGCGGTTTTCATTTCTTCATGGTTTTTCAAGTTTACGCCCGCTGCTTTGAGTTCTTTTCTTTCTTCTTTTGTTGGAGCACTTTTAATAATTTTTGTTGTTGTGCTTCTCAAAAGTTCACTGCTTTTCATTGCAATTTTGATGATGCAGAACAATGTGAATGCAATCAACAAGAAATCAATTATTGCTGTGATGAATGCACCCCAGTCAATATAGATTGAGTTTGCCCAATCAATTTCCCCTGATGGATTATATTCCTTTCTCAAAAATGTATATGCCGAAGAAAGCCCTGTGCCACCAAGCGACAACAAATAATTGATGAGTGGCATAATAATTTTGTTTGTTAGCGCTGTGACGATTTTTGAAAATGCACCGCCAACAATAACACCAATGGCCATGTCAAGAATGTTTCCACGTGTGATAAATTTTTTGAAATCTGCAAAAAACTTTTTCATATAATCTCCTTTGTATATACCAATTATAGTATAACACCGCAACAAATAAATTACTAGAATTTTCACATATTTTCTTATGTTGATTGCACGATTTCAAAAAGTGTGATAGAATTCAAGTTATTAGGAGAAAACAATGGAAACAAGAACACGTTTTGCACCAAGCCCAACGGGATATATGCATATTGGAAATTTAAGAACTGCACTTTATGGTTATCTTTTTGCACGCCACGAACATGGCAAGTTCATTCTTCGCATTGAAGACACAGACCAAAATCGTTTTGTCGAAGGTGCAACAGAAGTGATTTATGAAACACTCAAACAAACACACCTTTCTCATGACGAAGGTCCTGATGTTGGTGGAGATTATGGGCCATACGTTCAAAGCGAGAGAAAAGAGTTATACAAAAAATATGCAGAAATGCTTGTCGAAAGCGGACATGCTTATTATTGCTTTTGCACAAAAGACGAAGAAGAAAAAGAGCGAGAAAAAGAAAACGAAGAACAAGGTTTTTCTTCTGGATACAACCGACATTGCAGAAATCTTTCACGCGAGGAGATTGAAGCAAATCTCAGAGCTGGAAAGCCATATGTCATTCGCCAAAAAATACCACTTGACGGAACAACAACTTTCCATGACGAAGTGTTCGGCGATGTCACGGTTGAAAATTCAACACTTGACGACCAAGTTCTGTTGAAAAGCGACGGAATGCCAACATATAATTTTGCAAACGTTGTTGACGACCACCTTATGAAAATTTCACATGTCATGCGCGGGCGAGAATATATTGCATCAACTCCAAAATACCAACTTCTCTACGAAGCATTCGGTTGGGAACCACCAAAAACTGCTCACCTTTCAACCATTATGGGCAAAAATGCAGACGGGAGCATCTCAAAACTTTCAAAACGCCATGGCTCTGTTAGTTTTGCAAAACTTGTTGAAGAAGGATATCTTCCTGAAGCGGTCATAAATTACATTGCCCTGCTCGGCTGGAGTCCAAAACAAGAAAGAGAATTTTTCTCGCTTGCTGAACTTTGCGAACTCTTCACGCTTGAAGGACTTGTCAAAACGAATGCAATATTTGATTATGACAAACTTGCATGGATGAACAGCGAATACATCAAAAATCTCACTCATGAAAAATTTGTTCAACTTTCTTTGCCCTACATTTCAAAACTTCCAACATTCATTCAAGAAAAATGGGACTATGTTTCAACACTTGTTCAAACAAGAATAAACAAACTTTCCGACATTTTTGACAAACTCTCTTTCCTTGGAGATTTCAAAGACTTTGACCTCGATCTTCTCGTCAACAAAAAGAACAAAACAACGCTTGTTGGCAGTCTTGAAACAATTTCAGAATGTTTGCCAAAACTTGAAGAAATCAAAGACTGGACAGTCGAGAACATCAACAACACAATTTCAGAATATTCCACTCAAAAAGAACAAAAAATCGGTTATGTGATGTGGCCTCTTCGAATTGGTGTGACTGGAGAAGTTGTCACCCCTGGTGGCACAGGCGAAATGATGTTTATTTTGGGAAAAGAAGAAACTCTTCGCCGCCTCAAACAAACCCAAGAAAGAATTAAAAAAGCAATCTAAACAGATTGCTTTTTTTTAATTAAATTGTTTTAATCCAATTTATAAGTCGTCCCCTCTTTTGTGTCAATGAGTGTGACGCCTTTTTGCTTGAGTTCGTCACGAATTGCATCGCACTTTGCATAATTTTTTTCAAGTTTTGCTTGCTTTCTCTCTTCGATTTTTGAAAGGATATATTGTTCAAAGTCTTTGTCAACTTCAACATTTTGAGATTTGTTCATCATTTTTTCAAATGAGAGTCCCAAAACAGTGTCAAATCTCTTCAAAAGTTCAATCTTTGAGTTGTCATTCATGTCACTTTTTAATGTGTCAAAAACGCAAGTTACAGCGAGTGAAGTGTTGAGATCATTTTCAAGTGCTTTGCGGAACTTGTCATCAAGCTCTTTCATTTTTTCAATATCAAGCGGGCTGTCGTCTTGAACGAGTGCCCCAATTTGTTTTGCCAAACTGTTATATGCTCCTTTTGCCGCATCAAGTCCAGAATATGAGAACATCAAAACTCTGCGATAATGTGATTGCAAGCAAAACAAACGATAAACTTCTGGTGCATATCCTTTTTCTTTGAGAGAGTCAACAGTGATGAATTCACCTTTGCTCTTGCTCATTTTTCCGTCTGCAAGATTGAGATGCTGAACATGGAACCAATGAGTGCACCATTTATGCCCCAAAAAACTTTCGGACTGAGCGATTTCGTTTGTGTGGTGTGGAAATTTGTTATCAACGCCGCCGCAATGCAAATCAAGATATTCGCCAAGATATTTATAACTAATTCCCGAACATTCAATATGCCAACCCGGATAGCCCTCTCCCCATGGACTTTGCCATTTGAGAGCATGATTTTCGAACTTGCTTTTTGTGAACCAAAGTGCAAAGTCTTGTGGATTTTTCTTTCCCTCGTCATCTGACACGCCTTCGCGAGCACCAACGACCAAGTCTTCGGTGTTTTGGTTTGAAAGAACATAATATTCTTTGAGTTTTGAAACATCAAAATACACATTTCCGTTTGACTGATACGCGTAGCCTTTTTCAAGCAGAACTTCAATCATTTTGATGTATATGTCAATGCAACTTGTTGCAGGAACAACAATTTCTGGCCATTTGATGTTGAGTGCATCACAATCACGACGAAAAGCATCAGTATAGAATTTTGCAATTTCCATAACTGTTTTATGTTCACGCTCTGCCCCTTTGAGCATTTTGTCCTCGCCATCGTCACTGTCTCCCGAAAGATGTCCGACATCTGTGATATTCATTGCGCGAGTCACATAAAATCCTACATAGTTAAGTGCTTTTTCCAAAACATCTTCCATGATGTATGAACGCAAATTGCCAATGTGTGCAAAATGATAAACAGTCGGCCCGCAAGTATACATTTTTACATCTTTTGGGTCGCGTGGCACAAACTCGTCAACTATTCTTGTTAATGTGTTATAAAGTTTCATATTTTTTCCTTTTGCACTATTATAATGTGATTGCTCACTCATGTCAAACACTTATAAATTTTTGCCAATTTTCTCTTTATTAATATATTCAATGGAATAAAAAAACTTCAAACCGAAGTTTGGAGTTTTTTGTGACTGTTAACCACGAACTGCAAGTTTTACGCCAGGTCCCATGCTTGAAGCAATGGTTGCATTTTTAATGTATTGACCTTTTGCTGCTGCTGGTTTTGCTTTGATAACTGCTTGCAAAATTGTGTTGAGATTTTCAACAAGTTTTTCTTTTCCGAAGCTTGCTTTGCCAATTCCAACGTGAATGTTGTTTGTTTTGTCAAGTCTATATTCAACTTTACCAGCTTTGACATCGTTGATTGCTTTTTTGACGTCCATTGTGACAGTTCCGCTCTTTGGATTTGGCATCAAGCCTTTTGGTCCAAGGATTTTTGCGATACGTCCAACAACACCCATCATATCTGGAGTTGTGATGCAAACGTCAAAATCAAGCCAGTTTTGATTTTGGATTTTTGCAACGATTTCTTCTGCGCCAACATAATCTGCGCCAGCTTTTGTTGCTTCATCTGCTTTGTCGCCTTTTGCGATAACCAAAACTTTCACGCTCTTTCCTGTTCCGTGAGGGAGAACAACAACGCCACGAACTTGTTGGTCTGCGTTTCTTCCGTCAACACCGAGTTTGAGGTGAAGTTCGATTGATTCGTCAAATTTTGCTTTTGCTGTGTCAAGAGCAAGTTGAACACCTTCTTCAACTGAATAGAGTTTTGATCTGTCAACAAGCTTTGCACATTCTGTATATCTTTTTCCTGTTTTCATATCTTGCTCCTTACTCTTCAACAACAACGCCCATTGAGCGAGCAGCACCCTTAACCATGCTCATTGCAGCTTCGAGTGAACCTGCGTTGAGATCTGGCATTTTGAGTTTTGCGATTTCTTCAACTTTTGCTTTGCTGAGTGTTCCGACTTTTGTTTTGTTTGGTTTTGCTGAACCACTTTCAATTCCAATTGCTTTCTTGATAAGAACTGCAACTGGTGGAGTTTTGAGGATGAAGTCAAAACTTCTGTCTTGATAGATTGTGATTACAACTGGGATGATATATCCCGCTTGAGAAGCTGTCTTCTCGTTGAATTCTTTGGTAAAACCAGCGATGTTGATTCCGTGAGGTCCAAGAGTTGATCCAACTGGTGGCCCAGGGGTGGCTTTACCAGCTTCGAGTTGCAATTTTACAACTGCTGAAACTTTTTTTGCTGCCATAATTTTCTCCTTTTTAAGTTTCTTGGTGGTGTTTTTATGAGTGCATATGGATTTACACCCTCCCACTGCTGCGAGTTGCCTCGCAATATTTTTAGCCTTTCGGCATAAAAACCATTATTCTGCGTCAAAAGTTCTGACTTGGCTGAAATCCAGGTCAACTGGTGTTTCTCTTCCGAACATTTCAACCATAACTTTTGCTCTTTGTGTTGTTTCGTCAACACTCATAACGCGTCCAATCATGCTGTTGAGTGGGCCGTCAATAACTTCGACCTTGTCGCCAACTGCAACAGATGCGACAACTGTTGGTTTTTCAAGTCTCATTTTTCTGACTTCATCTTCTGTGAGAGCCAAAGGTCTTCCTTTTGGTCCAACAAAGCCTGTGATTCCTCTTGTTCTTGTGACGTTATGCCAAAGGTCATCGCCATATATCATTTTGACAAGAAGGTAGCAAGGCATGAGTTTTCTTTGAACCAAAACTTTTTTTCCTTTTTTCTCTTCAATCACATCTTCCATTGGAATGATAATGTCAAAAATTCTGTCTTGCAAATTATATTTTTCAACAACTGTTTCAAGATTTTCTTTTGCAACATTTTCATATCCTGAAAAAGTGTGAACAACATACCATTTTGCTTCTTCGTTTTTTTCCATACAAATGTTGTGCCTAAGCACTCCTCCCATAAATTTTTTGTTGAACAACTATTTGATTAACAAACCGAACAAAAACTCCAAAAGTTTGTCAATGCCAAGAAGCACAACTGCAAAGATGAGAACAATTGAAATAACAACGCCTGTTTGTTTAACAACTTTTCCAAACTTTGGCCAAGTCACCTTTTTGAGTTCTGAATTGGTTTCTTTGAGTTTCTTGCCAGTTTTTTTGAAGACGTTATCTTTCTTTTCTTTCTTTTTTGTGTTTTTCTTGTCTTTTTTGTCTTTGGTTTTTGGCGCGTCAGGAATAACAACCGGTTGGGTTGTTTCTTTTGCTTCTTCTATTGTTTCAACATTTTCAATTTTGTTGTCAGCCATACACCACTCCTTTTATTATTACTTTGTTTCTTTGTGAAGTGTGTGTTTGTTGCAACGTGGGCAGTATTTGTTTATTTCAACACGTTCTGGATTGTTTTTCTTGTTTTTTGTTGTTGCATAGTTTCTTTCTTTGCACTCTGTGCAAGCAACCAAAATATGAGTTCTGCTTGGATTTGCCATAATTTTAATCTCCTAAAAAATAACACCCCTTTGCGAGATGCTATAATAATATAACATACACCAAAAGGAGTGTCAACAACTTTTATCAAAAATATCAATCAATTTTCATTTTGTTTCTGATGATTTTTTGAGATATTCAACAACCGAACGAGTTGCAGCAACACGCGCCTGTTCATACTTTTGCGTGAGTTGGATGCTGCCAGGTTCAAACACAACTTTTCTCGCGACGAGTTCGTCAACCGAAAGTCCAAGTGTGTCAACCATTGCATCACAAAGAAGTTTTCCGACCTCAAAAATGTAGTTGTCATCATAAATGTCATTTTTCGCCAAAATGTTCGGTGCATTATCAAATGACAAAATCTCGTCATAACTTCTCGTGAAGAAGATTTTTAATCTGTCGATTGTAAGCGGATTTCCGTTTGAGCCAGCCATGAATTGCCAATCCATGCTCATTGTGTAGTTCGCAGGAATAAAATCGCCAAGTCCAAGTTTATAAAGGTAGCCCAAATAATCTTGTGCAGGCAAAAACCCCCGTTGAGCAACATAAAGAATTTTGTTATACATCTCATAAAAAGCATCTTCGTCTTTTTGAGATTTGTCAGCATTTTGAAACATTTCAAGCATGCCTTTTCTCAAAGTTTGAAAATCACCGTCATAATCCACAACCATTGAATCGTCTGAATATTGCTCTAATCTTTGTTTTAGAATTGGACCATTTATCGTTTTCATAAGCACCCTCTTGTTGTATTATAGCAAATTAACTAGGCAACCTCAACTGTTTGAGTGCTTTTCGCAGTCGTTTTTTTGATGACCTTTTGTTCTTCTTTTGCGTCTAGATAAATTGATGTGAGACATATTTGTTTTAATGGCATCAAAACCAAAATGTCAACACAAAGAGTGATAACCGCACCAACCACAAATACAATCCACATTTTAATTCCACCTGCTGCGACTCCAATTCCAGCAACCAACGATGTGAAACCGCCAAACACAATCGCAAACATCATAAACCACAAAAGGTAAATGTCCAAAATTTCCAAACGATGCCCTTTGACCAATTGTTTGCTTTTCTCAATCGCGCGAAAAGCAGTCATATTTTTGTCTTCACACATGACCGACATTGCAAATGAATAGTTGAGCGCGCAAATAACGCCTGGCACAATAAGGAGCAAACTCCATAGTGCAGTAATCACACACATGACAATTCGAAGCGCAAAAGCAGAAAAACATTGCTTGTAGTTTCCATAAACTTTTTCGACGCTTGGATTTTTTTTATTCAAAATGTCAATGGTAAAGCGAATATATCCAAGACTGATAAATCCAGTCGCAAACACCATGAGAACAAGACCAAAAGGTGCAAACAAAATCCATGCCAAAATGCTCACCATTGCAAGCGCTGTCGCACAAATCATTTGTCCCCAGGAATCCCCCAAAATATATGTTGCATCATTGATAATTTTCAAAACATTGCGTTTTTTCTCAATTTTTCCCATAAAATAACCTCTTTTTTGAGTTATTATGTGAAAAATCCCTCGCCTTTATTCAAATTTCCGTATTGAAGTTCAATGATTAAAATATAATAAAAACATTTAATGATAACAAACTCCACATAAAGCATTTGAAAAAAACTTTATGAAGTCTACAAATAATTTGCGGCTTTCATCCTTCAAAGTTTTCGTTCTTTTTGCTTTCAAAAAGAACACACAATATGTTATAATATTTTTATGACACACGAAACAAAAAACATTGTTGAACAAAATGCAATTCTTGTGCACGCAACTATATCCAAAAATGAGGATATGAATTTTTCGTTGCAAGAACTTGAAAGACTTTGCGAAACTGCAAATCTCACGGTCTCGGACATTCTCACACAAAATGTCAAAGAAATCACACCTGCAACTTTTATTGGAAGTGGAAAAATTGAAGAACTCAAAGAATTGGTTAAAAAGAACTCTGCAGACATTGTGATTTTTAATAACGAACTCAGCGGCTCGCAAATCAAAAATATCAGCGATTTGGTTGGAGTTAAAGTGATTGACCGAACAATGCTCATTTTGGACATATTTGCCATGCGCGCAACTTCGAACGAAGGAAAACTTCAAGTCGCCCTCGCTCAATACAAATACACCCTTCCCCGTCTTTCGGGCATTGCTGGAAGCAGCGGACGATTTGGCAGCGGCGGTGTTGGAATGAGAGGTCCGGGAGAGACAAAACTCGAACTCGACCGTCGTGTTATTCAAAACAACATAACAAGACTTGAAAAGCAAATCAAGGAACTCAAAGAAAACAGAAATTTGCGAAGAAGTGAACGCACAAAAAATCAGATTAAAGAAGTCGCCATTGTTGGCTATACCAACGCAGGCAAAAGCACACTTCTCAACACAATTTCAAAAGCGGGAATATATGCTGATGACAAATTGTTCGCGACCCTTGAAACAACAACACGAAAACTCTGGCTCGATGTTGGAAAAGAAATCATAATAACCGACACAGTTGGGTTTATTGACAAACTGCCCCACGCTTTCGTTGACGCATTCGCCTCAACTCTTGAAGAAGCAAAACGTGCGGATTTGATTCTTGTTGTTGTCGACTCAACTGACAAAAACAGGGAAAAGCAGATTGAAGTTGTTGAACAAGTTCTTTCCGAAATTGATGCAAATTCAACAAAAAAACTATATATTTATAACAAAATTGATAAAATTTCAGACCAAGACGAAATTCCGAGCGGAGAGAACATTGTCAAAATTTCAGCAAAACGCAACATCGGGCTTGATACACTCAAACAAAAAATCCTCTCACTTTTGTGGGAAGACTGATATTCATAACAAAATGCCACTCAACAAAGTGGCATTTTTTAACATATTATTTTATTTATATTTTTGCCAAGATTTTGCCGGTTGTTGGGTCAATCACACAACTCGAAGTGCCGCCGTCAGTTCCAACAAGAGTGAAATACCAATAATATGTTTTTATTGAACGAGATTTGTCATATATGATTTTTAGATAACATTCACCTTGAAGAGTTTGATTTTGAACTTTTGCTTGAATTTTTTCAGCAAGTTCCTCTGATGCAATTCTTAATGCGTCATCGCTTTTGATTTCCCATTTTTGAGATTCGCAAACAAGTTCAATTTCTTGTCCAATTTCTTCACATTTCAGAACCAAAGTTTGCCCTGGAAGGGTTTTGCTTCCAATGTCGGCCATATATGCATTTTCATATGGGCTTTTTTCGAGAATAATGTCATGAGTTGTTTCTCCCACCAAAAGTTCAACTTCGAGCGTCGTCTTTGTGATTTGCATATTTGACGGAAAGACAGACACAATACAAAAATCAATATTTTTGTTTTTTATTCCATCATATTTATATGGGTTTTCTCGCTCGCCAGACACAACTGTCACAAACACTTTGTCGTTCTCCCCCGCATACAATGTTTCACGAATATCACTCATATACTCATTGATATTAATTGTTTTTGAACATCCGCCCAAAACAACGAGGCACATTGCCACGCAAAAAGTAAAACACAAGAGTTTGAAAATAATCGATAGTTTTTTGTTCATGCCGTAATATATGTCAATCGCATCAAATTCATGTCAAAGATTTTACAAAAAGAATAGTTATTATTATACTAAAAAAAGGAGTAGTAATAATGAATACAAAACAGCAATATCAAAAATGCCTGAAGCAAGGTTATGCAATGGGAGCATTCAATTTTGTTAATCTCGATATGCTCAAAGCAATATTAAAAGGCGCTGAAAATCAAAATTCGCCTGTGATTTTGCAAACATCAACTTCTGCGATTGACTTTTTTGGCGAAGACTATTTGCGTGCAGTTTTGCCAAAAGTCAGAGAAATTGCAAAAGTTCCTGTCATCTTTCACCTCGACCACGGAAAAACTTTTGAAGACTGCACTCGCTGCATTGATATGGGATATGACAGCGTTATGATTGACGCAAGCGCACTAGACTATGAAGACAATGTCGCCCTCACAAAAAAAGTGTGCGATTATGCTCACAAAAGAGGCGTATGGGTTGAAGCAGAGCTTGGAAAACTTCAAGGCGTTGAAGACGATGTGTCAAGCGACATTTCAGTTTACACCGACCCCGACCAAGCAAAAGACTTTGTCCAAAGAACTGAATGCGATTCACTTGCTGTTGCGATTGGAACAAGTCATGGAGCCTACAAGTTTTCGGGCGACCCAAAACTCCGTTTTGACGTTCTTTCTGAAATTGAAAAAAGGCTCCCTTCCACGCCGCTTGTTCTTCATGGTGCGTCCTCAATTCGCCAAGACATTGTTGAAAAAATCAACGAGTATGGCGGAGAAATAACCGGTGCAAAAGGAATTCCAGAAAACCTACTCAAACTTGCTTGCACTGAACACAACATAACAAAAATCAACATGGACAGCGACCTTCGACTTGCCTACACTGCTGAAATTCGCAAATGCTTGAAAAATTCTCCAGAGAATTTTGATTTAAGAAAATATATCAAACCTGCCATGAACGAAATTACGTCTTTGGTTGAAAGTAAAATAACAAATGTTCTCGGCAGCTCAAACAAAGCATAAATCAAAGCAACTTCTTACAACACCAACAAAAAAAGAACTCAAATGAGTTCTTTTTTGTTTGTATTATTTTGTTTGGTCATCTTTTGAAGATTTTGATGTTTTTTCTTTGAGAGCGTTGAACGCATTCAAAAGGCTTGACATAATCATTGTGGTGAAATCAGCAAATGAGTCAAAACTAAATGCATTTGCAACTTTGTTGCTTAGTTGTTTTGTCACTTCTTTTCCTTGACCTTTGACATCAACAATAAGTTTCTTTTTATCGGCTGAATACATTTTGTCAATTTCTTGAATTATTCCAGCGTTGATGTATTGACCTTGTTTGTGTCCTTCGTTATACGATTCAGTTTTGCTTCTCTTTTGAGCGAGTCCACAAACACCATCTTTTGCGCCTGCCCAGAAATTTCCTTCTGCAATAGCACTCAAATCTTGTTGTTTTTCAGCACGGTTTGTGCATTCTGCAATTTTGTTATCAATATTTTTTGCAATCACTCCTTCAAGAAGACCTTTTCTCAAAGTGTTGTAATTGATTGCATTTCCTTTGTCGTGAACAACTTCTCCACTGCCTGCAACTCTTGCGTCAATGTCCACCACCTTTTCTGAAGTTTTTGCAACTTGCTCTCCTTCTTTTGCAATCTTTTCGTTTACACCTGCGACCTGTTCGCCCGGATTTAATGTCACAGTTTGTCTGCCATCTCCAAGAAGAATTCTTGCTGGTGCAGCGGCGATCGCAGCAGGTGCAACATACTCAGCGTTTTGAACATGTCCGTTCAGCAAATTACTCTCAAGTGTTGCCAAAGCTTTATCATCATCCATGCCTTCAACAAGACCATTGAGTCCATCGCTATAAGTTCTGAAATATGAATCAATGTTGTCATCAACATAATTATCAATTGATTGATTAACATTTCTTGCACCAAACAAGGCATCAAGAACGTTGTCTACATCACCCCTTATTGGAGTTCCAAGTCTGTTGTATTTTTCAATGACATCATAATATGTGTAGCCCATTTCTTGGATAAGTTCGTTCGCATATTTTGCACCATTTTTAACAATGGTTGAAATTGAACATTGTTTGCTATTGAAGCAACCATTAAGATGAGAATAGAATTGCAATTTGAGCGCCTCATCCAATTTCTTCTCTGCTTGATTGTTTGCATCGCCAACTGAAAGATCAAGTGCACGTGTAACAAGCAATGTTGCAAAAATTGAAGATGTGACTTTTTCAAGTTCTGAAGCAAACTCACCCTCAATGCCATTTTTTGCAACTTGATAAATTTCTTTTGCAATGTCGCACAAACTATTTCCAGAATTAACTTTTGTTAATTGCAATGGTTCTTCAACAAGTTTTTTTGAAAATGAATTTTTCTTAACTTGGATCTTTATATTCTTTGCAACGTTGGCAAGTTTTTCTTCAATCTCTGAAAAATCTGCACCAACCGAGGTTTTATAGAATGGCAATTTTGTGCTGCTTGCATAAGTTTCGCGAAGATCAGAAAGTCCCAAAGTTTTGTCTGCAACGATATAAGATGTAAATCCATTGTTAATAAGTCCTTTGACATCGCCATTAAGTGCACCAGAAACAACTGCAATATTTTGTGAGGTGAAGCTCTTTGGAGATCCAACTCTTCCACGAAAATCTGGATTGGCAAAAACTTGAGCGTATTGAAGAACTTTGTCAAGTGTTGGAGTCTTAATTTCCCCTCTCACAATTTGACCAAGATAATAGTTTGAATCTTCTCCAGTTTTTTCATAATTAGCAAAAATATCTGCTGAATCTCTGGTAAGTCTTGATTTATATTTTTCGATATTTGTCATACACATTCCCCCTTTTGATATATATGCAAATGCCTTTTCTCTTTTTTACCCGATATTATAGCATATGTTTTTTTAATTTACAATACCCTAAACAAAAAAATAAGTTCAAAATCCCATAAAAAAAGCACACCTTTTGGTGTGCTTGGGTTTTATTTTCCGAATAGCCGTTTGACATAATCGTTTGCGACAATTTGAACCATTGTTCTATTCATTGGACCAGAGATAAAGAACGCATTTCCAATTCCCGCACTAATAATTGTGTTTTGTTCAGATTCGTTGATTTCTCCAGATTTGCGGTAAAGTTCAACCAAGTCATTCATATCGTTTGGAGCAAGCGAGAAAATAAATGAATATTGGCTCGCGTTGATAACCGCGGTTGATTGACGTTGAATTTCGGGAGAGCCAACAAAGTCTTTGATGTTCTGCGTGATAACAATCTGCATTCCAGAATATTTTCTAATACGTTTTGCCATTTGAGCCATAAAGTCAAGAGCGATTGGATAGTTTGGATTAATGAAAACGTGGGCCTCATCAACACATACAATAACTTTTCTGTTTTTGAACAAGATTTTGTTGAAGTCTTCGCCCTGCTCTTCTGCTTGTTTTTGTTTTTTGTCGTTATAATCTTTGTTTTTGATAATTTCGTTATCCAAATATTTGAAGACCAAAAGCATTTGAGCATTCGCAATCGTTTCGTTTCGATTGGCAAGAAGTGAACGAAAGTTAAACGAAATGAAGTTTTCTTTTGTTTCAATTGACGTTGGTCCGTTCCAAAGGTTGGAGTTACGTCCGCCTGTGGCAAACTTTTTGATATAGGTTTGAATTGTCAAGTAGTTTCGCTTGTGATATTCATTCTTTTCTGTTTCGACTTTTTTGCAAATCAGTCTATACAAGTCGTCAAAGATTGGGTAATCTTCGGGACTGAGTTGATCAAGTTTTGTGTTGCTATCAATGCCTTTTTCGGCATAAACATCAACAATCAGAGAGTTGAGCGTCTCAAATGAATCACTGTCAATACCTTCCAAAATAACCTTGAAGAATTGTTCCAAGAACTGCAAGTGTGTTGAGTATGAATCGGACGAAGAGTCTGCGACCTCAACACCATTAATAACAAGCGAATCGTCTTTAAGAGTTGTCATGATATGGAAAGGATTGATAATTCCCATTGCGGAAGATCCAACATCAATAACTTTTCCGTGAAGATTTTGAGCAAGTTGCGTATATTCGTCTTCTGGGTCAAGAATAAAGATTTTTGTGTTATCAGCAGCGAGATTTGCAAGCAAAGTTTTTGTCGCATATGATTTTCCGGAACCTGATTTTCCGATAATCATCATGTTTGAGTTAACTCTCACCGTGTCACGTTGGAAGAAGTCAACAAACACTGGATATTCGTTATAACCAATATAAAAACCTCGTTCATCTTGAAGCGCACCAGAAATAAATGGGAACACTGCTGCAAGTGACGACGTTGGAATGCCGCGCAAATTCTCTTTGCAAACGTCATATCTTGAAATGTTGGAAGAAATAAAAGCATCAACTTGGCGACCAAACATTTCGGAAAATCTGAAACCCTCCTGTTTGAGAATCGCACGAACTTCTTTTCTTGCACTTTCTTCGCAAGTCACATAGATATTAACTTCGTAGAGTTGTTGGTTGTTGTTTTTGAGGCTTGTCAACAATTCTTTTAATGTTTCCAAGTGAGTTTGATTTTCAATAACACGACTTCTTTTTGCTGAATACTGGAATTTCGTTTCCATTTCAATAATCGCTTTATCGATTTTCTTTTCCGCTTCTTCCTTTGGAACAGGATTGATTTTCATGTTAACCTTTGTTCGATCCAAAAGGAAGAAAGGTGCGCCCCATGCATTTGGAACTTGCAAAGGATAGTCCGTGATTGCAAATTGACGATATGGTTTGCCATTTATGATTGTTGATGCGGCTTTGAATTTGATTGTGTCAGGTGTTGCCCAATCAGTGTACTGAGTCATCGGAATCCCATCAAGTTCACGCTCGTCAAATTCTTTTCCGTAGTTTGCTCTCATAAAGACTGTCAAATCCCTTCCTGTGAGCAATTTCGTTTTCATTGGTGTTGCGCCAGTTTGAAGAGTTGATTGCATACCTTGAATTGTTGTCTCAAGTCCTTCTCGGTCCTTGTCAAAAACAACAACATAGAAAAAGTCTTTATATGTTTTTTCTTGACGGTTCATATATTCAACTTGAGAAACACGCCCTTCAAAAACACCAGCTCTCGCGTCAACTTCTTCTTGTTTGAACTCTCCATCATATCTCATTTCCATGAGTGAGTCATACTTCTTGTCTTCCATATAGATGTAGTTATCAAAAATCATTGCCTTGCTTTCTTTGATAATCGAGCAGGTTTGGTCATTTCCCAAACGCCTCAATGCATTTGCAAAAGTTTCAATGAGCATATTTTGTTTGTATTCATTAAGAAGACCAAACTCCAAAGGTGTGATTTCCAAAACTTGTGCATAATAATCTTTGAAGTCAATGAATCTATCTTGAAGGATCCCCTCAAAAGGAATGATTTGGTTCATTGGAGCATAACGCTTTTTCTTTTCTTTCGAAAATCTTTTCGCTTGAGCAAAAAACCTAAACAAATATCCAAGCGTCGCATACATCTTCACGCCATCTGCAACAGGAAAGAAAAGTGCAATACAAATCGAAAGCCACCCGAGAGCGACCCAAATATGAAAATCAAAATTAGCCAAAAAGAGACCCAGAACCGAAGCTGCAAGAACAAGACCGACCAAAATATCAGCCAAAGTGACGCCGCGGAAGAACTCCATTTTGACGCGAGTTTTTCTTGGAATAATTCTCATAGCAAACTCCCATTAATAAAACTTAATTTTAGTATAACCCACATCAAACAAAATTCAAAAAGAAAATTAAAAAATTATTATAATTAATAAAAAACTTATTTAATATATAAAAGAAATACACTGCAATCATACTTGAATATTTTCAACAAGTTTGTTTGATTTTTTGTGTAAAATCAATGAAATAATTAATATTATTGCACAAAAATAACAGAAATTAATTAAAATTAAATAATTCGTTGGAATTAACCCATAAACAAAAAGTTCAACAACAAATGGAGCGGCACCAAAAACCATTCCCCCAAACATTCCAAGCACCCCACTCAAACTTTGTTTAACAACTTGCGCATAATTTGAAAATTGCATTTTTGGAAATAGCAAATTCAAAAGAATTCCAAAACATGAACTCAAAATAACTGACATCAGAGGCAGAACAAAATATGCGATTATTGCAACCACTCCACTGCCCGCAAAGAAACAAGCGGACATAACCCCTGCAATCAAAGCAAAAGGAAGAACCAACAAGACATTGAAAAGAATTTTCGCCCAAATATATTTCGATGATGCGATTGGCATTGATTTCATGTTTTGAAAACATTTGCCTTCAATCGAAATTGATACACTTGAAACATAACAGCTTCCCGTCAAAGAACAAAGACACAAAAGAACAATCAACGGCAACATTTCTTTCGGCACAACATCTTTTAGTCCAGAAAAATAACCAATCAACGGAATTGCAATCAAAATCAAACAAAACATAAATGTGTTGGTCACATATGTGACATTGTTGAAATATAGTCTACTTTCTTTTTGAAGCAAACTCAAAAATTGAGATTTTTGTTTGTAATAAACTTTTTTTGTCTTGCTTTTTCCATTTTTTGCAAAATTTGCTTGCTTATAAACAAATGTGGCAAATACCACACCGGGAACAATCATAATCAAATTCAATGCCACAAAAATCAAGAAGTGCCACCAAATTCCACCAAACAATGAACTTTGAATCAGTCCAACACTTGGCACAACATAATTTAGTGCGTTAACAAAACTAGCGCCTTTTGAAAGATAAAAATTGATTATGTCTTGATAGAAAGTTGAAAACAATATAACAGCCACAGAGAGAAGAAGTGACAATATGATTGAAAAAATTTTTGATTTAACAAAAGAACTAAGCCATGCTGCGAACGCACCCAAAAACACCCCAATAATGCTCGGTAAGATTGGGAAGAACAAATATGCAAGAATAAGTAAGAAAAACAAACCAACATCAAATTGCGCATAAACAAAATATACAACCATGCTTGGTGCGAGCGTGATGAACGCATAAATATATGACGAAAACAAAACCGAAGCAAGTTTTGACGAAATAATCACACTGTCTTTTATCGGCATGCTGGCAAGCAGTTCTTTGTCTTTTCCGCGAAAAACGCCCGAACTTGTTTCAATCGCAACCATCAAAACAATCAAAATCACAGTGACAATTCCCGCTTGAACAAAGACATAATGAGTGAGATTCATTTGCGAAAACTTTTCCGCCATGCCCCAATACATTCCGCCAAATGACGCACACATAAAAAGAACAAAAATAGAAATCAACACAACAAGTTGCGCGATTGTTTTTTTCTTTTTTCGTGCAAACATGGAATTTATTACACTTTTTATATTGATTTTTGTGAGTTTTAGAAAATTAAACATTTTCATTCTCCAATTCCATAAAAATCTTTTCGAGATCTTTTGAGCCTTTAACTTTCCCCATCTCGCCATAACCCACGAGTTTTCCATGTTTTATGATTGCAACGTGGGTGCAAACTTTTTCTGCGACTTCAAGAACATGGGTTGAATAGAAAAACGCCGCCCCACGCACACATTCTTCATTCATCATAACTTTGAGCTCGTGGCTCGAAATTGGGTCAAGTCCAACAAAAGGCTCATCAAACAAATAGAGTTTTGACTTGTGAAGAAAAACAGAAATAAGTGCAATTTTTTGCTTCATTCCATGCGAATAAGTTGAAATGATATTGCCTAGTTCGCCATATATGTTGAGCCTTTTTGCATAACTTTCAATTCTTTCTTGCCTATCTTTTGCCGAAATTCCATAAATGTCAGCAACAAAATTGAGATAGTCAATCGCAGTGAGATGTTCATAAAGAGCGGGGTCATCAGGCAAATATCCAATATCCATTTTTGTTTTGATTGGATTTTTTTTGACACTCTCTCCGTCAACATATATTTCTCCGCCCTCAAACGGAATAATTCCTGCAATAGACTTTAGCGTGGTTGTTTTTCCCGCACCATTATGCCCAATAAATGCACAAATTTGTCCGCTTTTGACTTCAAGGCTCAAGTCATCAACCGCTTTAAAATCTCCAAACTGTTTTGTCAAATGTTCGATTTTAAGCATTGTTTTCACCCCCGAATAGCCTTGTAAATTTGTTCAAATTTATCACTTGGAACAATGGCAATCCCGTCACCAACACTTCCCAAAAGCAAGATTGTGTCGCCAGGTTGAAACCCAAACAACTCTCTTGCCTCTTGTGGAATCACAATTTGTCCTTTTGTTCCCATTTTTGCAGTCCATGCGAATTTCCCCTCAGGTCCTTTCATATTTCCTCCCGTATAACCAGTTATACAAATCATACCAAATTTATATGGCTTTAGTCAATAAAAAAGAACAACTTTTGTTGTTCTTATTCTTCTTCATTTTGTTGATTGGCAATTCCATCAACCAAAATCTCATTTGACACAAGTTCTTCTTCTCTTGCTTCTTCTTGCGATTCTTTCAAAACCAATTCTTGTTCACGTTCTTTCATGTGAGCGTGCTTAACTTTTTTGTTTTTTGATTTGATAAGTTTTGTAATTTCAATTTTTGGTGGTTTGTAGGCCAAAAAACCATTTCCGTATGCTTCCTTGATGTTGTGACTAAATGTGAATGCATCGGGGTCAATTTCTTTGACTATCTTCTTGACTTGCATCACTTGTGAGCGACGCAAAATAACAAACAACATATCTTTTTCGCCGTGAGTATACATTCCTTCGCACTTGATGTTTGTGACACCGCGTTCGACATCTGTCATGATTTTTTGGGCAATTTCTTCCTTTTTGCTTGTGAGAATATAATATGCTCGAAGCGAACGAACACCATCAACAAACAAGTCAGACACTTTTCCACAGATAAATATTGTGATGAGCGCATACAACGGCAGGACCAAACTTGAATATGCAAATGCTGAAAGAACAACAACCAATCCATCAACAACAATGACAAGCTGACCCGTGGTTATTGTTGGGAAATAACGATTTGTGACAACAGCGAGCATATCGCAACCACCCGTGGAGCCGTTTGCACGAAAAACAATACCCATTCCAATTCCCATCAAAAGTCCACCATAAATGGCAAATAAAATGTAAAGACTTCCCCCGCCCAGTGCAGCACTTTCAATTTCAAATTTATGTCCAATTGAAGAAACAATCTGAAATTTTGAAATAATTGATGTGAAAAATGAATATGAAAGAATGCCAACTCCTGAACGCAGTCCAAATTTCCAACCCAGCAAAACAAAGGCATAAACATATAAAAATGCATTCAAAATGATATACCAAACAGAAGTGGAAATGTAGGTAAAACCAATTTTTGCAAGCACGTCATGAATAATCCTTGCGAGTCCCAAAAACCCGCCAGGAACAATGTTGTAGGGCGACAAAAAGACACAATAGCCAAAGCCCAAAATAAATGTGCCACATAGAATCAAAAATATCTGAAACACGAGTGTCAAAGCTTCGCGTTTTTTACCTTTTAAATTAGCAAAAAATTTCATATCACCCCAACTTAAACTTATTATAACATAACAACACTCATTCGCAATGTTTTTTGACAAAAAAACACCCCTCAAAGAGAGATATTTTTTTGATCCACAAAATGTCACTTTCGAACAATTTTATAAATATTCCCAATCTTTTCAACCTTCAAACCTTCTGCCAGCGAAGAATAATCTGTTTGCAGAAAATACTTCGCCGCTTCAAGTGATGAAAACACCCCCGCAACATATTTGTTTTTTGTGTAATCATACATCGCTTCATAACCTTCTGTTCCGTCAGCAAAAGTGTTATCTTCAAAAATGGCGTTTATTTGTTCCAAAGAAACATTGAGGTTTTGTCCCTCGTCAATGTCTGCCAAAATTGCAACTGCACCAGAAGATGATGAGTGTTGACTTTTTGAATACTTGCCAAACTTATTTCCAGAAATGGAATAACTGAGCTTGTCTTGATTCGGCGCATCTTTGAGAACGCTTAATTGAATTGCAGAAGAAGGATGTCCGAGCTTTTTTTCTGGGTTTTCGTTCGCCAAATGAATATAGTTGTTTTTGATTATCACGCTTCCATTATTAACCAAAATTCCGCGTCTTCCGTCACGAGTCAGGTCAACTTTTTGTTTTCCTTCAATCTCTTTGGTGACATATTCACCTGAATGTGAAATTTCAATGTTTTCGATCACAACTCCTCGAAGCTCGCCAGCAGAAAGATTCACAATCACACTTCCAAACAAAATTGGACGGCTCTCCCCCGCACCTTTTATGGTTAAAGGTCGTGTTATAATCAAATTTTCAAAATTTGCCTCATCTCCATAAACACCAGACTTAACTTTGATTTTGTTTACTTCAGTGTCATTCAGTGCACTCACAAACTCTTGCAAGTTTTCAACTTCAACAAAGCCAGCCCACTCATCTCCGCAAGCCGACAATGTTCCAACCAACAAAACAACCGCAATAACAACCAAAATTATTCTCAAAACCCATTTTTTCATAAAATATTCTCCAAATTTTATTCAAAAACAAGTTTTGTCACAAATAAAATATTTTATACAAGAAATAAAAATTGGGATTATTGATGCAATTTATCTTTTTTTTCAAACAGTTTTTTTATGAGCTCAATAAAGACACCGCCCACGCAATTACCCAAAATCACAACAAGCAATGCCAAAAACATTTGACCAGAATATTCGCCAGCAAATGCAAAATAGAACATATCAGCAACAGAGTGTTCAAATCCACATATGACAAATGTGGCGACACCAAAAAACAAACTCAAATATTTTGTTAGAACATTTTCAGATTTAAAACCTTCAACTGCAACATAAATGAGAATGTTGCAAAAAATTCCCAAAACAAACAAACTTAACAACCCGTCGCTCAATTTGTTTGCGACAATTTGACTACACCTCTCTTGCAAAGTCACAAGACGCGTCAACTTCAAACAAAGTGCGAGTAAGTTTGCTCCAACAAAATTGCCCAAAAGTATGATTACAACCTTAATTGAATATCTCCAATCGTTATTAAAAACATAACAAACTTTTCCAGTAAAAAGATTGAAATTGAAGTTTAAAATAATAAACAGTCCAACACAAAAGAACAATGCGCCAACAACAACGTTTTCGCACGACAAATATGCAATTCCGCCCATAGAAATGCAAACACCCGCCAAAATTGCATAAACAAAAACTTTGATATAATCAACAACTTTTTCTTTTGCGTTCATGAACTCATTATGACATGAAACATAAAAATTTCAAAACAACTTACGCATAAAAAAACGAAGTGTTTTTTACTTCGTTCTTCTTTTATTGTTCCATTCCACAACTTTTCTTTGTTTTTTCTTGAGCTTGAAGCCATTGCCCACAAAGACTTTCTCCCTTGCCACCTTTCGTCAGATGTTTGAAATTGTCAACAAATGTTTCGTGATCAACATCAAGCAGTTGTGAAAATGCCAACAAAGGATATTCAATGTTTTGCTCTTTGCACAAAATTGAGTCAACACTCGCAGATGAATTGAAATTTGCACAAAATTTTTCAGCCGCATTCTTATATTTGCAACACCCCAGACCTTCGAGTCTTTGACAAAGCTGTTTTTGTTGTTCAAAAGACAAATTTAAGTCTTCCGCCTTCAAAAAAATTGTCATCACTTTTTTGCATAGCTTTAGTGCATCTTCCAAGCTTGTTGTTTCACTCGTCAAATCACAACTTTTGATATTCCCCAAATCTTTCATCATTTGTTCAAAATCAGCATATACAAACTCTTTTCTTACAGCTTCACGACTTTGATTTTTATTCCAGTCTGCACTCAATTTGTCAAAACGTTCTTTCAAATACCAATAATTCATTTCCTTTGAAATTTCAGCAGTCAAATTTCCATAATATGGTGTATTCGTGTGAATATATGCCTTTGTTATGCCATCATATTCATTTTCACGGTAATCAAACAACGCTTCTCCAATTTCCCAAAAAACTCTTTCATTTTTGAGTTCATAAATCAATTTATCGCCCTCAATTTTTCTTTCAAAGTCCATTTCAACCCTCAACTTTATAAAATAATTATAAATGTTTTGACCAAGTTTGTAAATAGACCAATTCCCACTTTGAACAAAAATCAATTGATGCGCAAAGAGAAAACAATCTCAATCATTGTTTTGTGCAATGTTTTGAAAAAAACATTGCAGATAGGCCACGCCAGAGATGAAAAAAAGAACTCATTTCTGAGTTCTTTTTATTGAATCCTGGCGATGTCCTATCTTTCCGGGCCGTCTCCAGCCAAGTATTTTCGGCGAAAAGAAGCTTAACTTCTGTGTTCGGGATGAGAACAGGTGGATCCTTCTCTCTATTGTCACCAAGAATTGTATAACTAGTGCATTTGCACGAATTACCAAATTTAAATTTTCTAGTTCAATAAAACTACATAATAAATAATATCATATCTCGTTAATGTTTGCAAGTGATTGGGCTAAATTCACACGAACACTTTGTGATCAAGCCCTCGACCTATTAGTATCAGTCAGCTACACACATTGCTGTGCTTCCACACCTGACCTATCAACCTGGTAGTCTTCCAGGGGTCTTACTAACTTGTGTTATGGGATATCTTATCTTGAGGCAGGTTTCACGCTTAGATGCTTTCAGCATTTATCCTAACCATACATCGCTACCCAGCTATGCCACTGGCGTGACAACTGGTGCACCATTGGTATGTCCATCCCGGTCCTCTCGTACTAGGGACAGGCCCTCTCAAATATCCTACGCCCACGATAGATAGGGACCGAACTGTCTCACGACGTTCTGAACCCAGCTCGCGTGCCACTTTA
>ERZ857629.548-NODE-548-length-50318-cov-9.647633_pt1 | contig 50318 bp, 67 predicted proteins | sample MGYA00519700_ERZ857629 | MGnify/ENA primary metagenome ERZ857629 (study PRJEB31778, sample SAMEA3449351) | human gut metagenome | biome: human gut; feature: human-associated habitat; material: faeces | place: United Kingdom | collected 2010/2012 ... | reverse complement strand
AAATCTGCACAGAATCTGTAGTAAAATCTGCACAGAATCTGTAGTAAAATCTGCACAGAATCTGTAGTAAAATCTGCACAACTTTTGCCCTACCATTTGGTGGGGCAAAATCAGGCTCTTATTTTTCACAACTATTTAACAATAAATAATATAACAAAATAATTTTTGTGCAGAATTTACTACAAAAATGAGGTACTTTTGCCCTACCATTTGGTGGGGGACATCGCGCGTGCGCGCGCGGCATTAGTATGTTTTTATTTATCTTATTATATGTTGTTAAGATAGAATTAAGGATATAGGAGGATGTAAAGGGGGAAAAGGAAAAAAGGAAGAGAAGAAGGATTTTGCGACAAAAATTGACCGCGTTTCCGTCACTTTTTTAACATTTCTCCCTTGCCAAAAAGAAGCCATTTGCACGACACTTTGAAGTCAGATAAAAGCGGCAAAAACCAAGCGACCTCAAAGAAGCCCTTGAATGGGTCAAGACGCTGAGAATACAGATGCCTTTTGTCAATGCCGTACAAACGGCAGTAAGTTTGAACGCCACGAAGTTTGCCCTGCCTTATAAGTTCGTCTATCGCCTCAAAGAAACGACGCTGGACATCGAGCGTCTCCTGCTTGTAACTCCGTCTCCTGCTCATTTCTCTTTCTCTTCGGTCAAGTCGGACAAAAGCCAAAAAAGGTCGTTTTCGAGGGCTTCAAGCTCCTCGACGGGTTCACACACCACCTCGCGCCTATCGGCCTCTATTTGGAGAGCTCTGAGGCCTTTGATGGCATTTTCTCTATCTATCTCCCCAGACGACATAACGTCCGAGAGACCTTCTTTCAAAATTTCGATAACAAGTCGATAATACTTTTCCATAATTTTACCTTGGTACTTATGATTTTCTATTGGATCATTTTCCTGACGCCAAGAAAATGCTCGACAAGCCTAAATTCCCCTTATCCGCTTGGCGGCAGCCACAATACGCTCTGCGTACTCCCAGATATCGTCAAGCTTCTCTATCACAAAGGCATCACTATTACCGCTCCCCTTTTGAAAGCAAATGTATTTTTTGCTGCCATTGAACTTAAACTGACACACCGATACAGACTTATTGTCAGAAAGAAAGACAGAAAAACGAGTGACACTATCTCGATAAAGGACATCCTCTGGCTTAACCACCCCGTGAAGAATCGATTTTACGATATAGTACGCCTGTAGTTCTTCCTCCGTAGTCACAATTCGGTCCGCAATGGTTGGCTCGATAGTTTCCGCAGCAGGAACGGAAGACTGCGCAGCATTTTCGTCTTCAATGGCAGTGGCCGCCTTGAGCCTATCCGAAATAAGGTCACTAATACACGAAGCAACGGCTCGCTTAACGAGGGCAGTAAACTGCTCCATCACTTTCGGAGTAAGTGGACGATCATAGACTTGTTTAGCAAACAGACGAACAAACTCCGCGGACGGCGATCCAAGTTCAGAAGACACTGCCGCTTTTAATTCACCCATGTACTTCAACTCGCTGGCGGTACTCAATATAGCATCGAGGTCAAAATACGACTTATGGAATTTCTTGAGTTCTTCTATCTGCGCGTCTTTTAGGTCGGTAAGATCAACCTCCAAAAACGGCTTCTCGTCCATTTTGTTAGGCTCACGCAGGTCGGTATAAAACCGATACACTATCCCGTTTGTAAGTACCCCAAATTTAGCCGAGGACACATTGAAGTAACGAAGCAACTGATTATCGTGCAAATTGAGATTTTGCTGCCAGTGTTTACACTCAATAAGGATAACAGGCTTTCCATCTGCCAGTATCGCATAGTCAATCTTTTCGCCTTTTTTTGTACCTATATCGCAAGTCATCTCTGGCAGTACCTCCATTGGGTTGAACACATCATATCCCAGAGCCGTGAGAAATGGAAGCACAAGGGCATTTTTCGTAGCCTCCTCCGTCTGGAGGTTATCCTTAAGCTTTTCTATCCTTTCGGAAATCTGTTTGATTGAGTCTTTGAAATCCATATTTTGTTAGTTTTAGTAATTATTTTTCAGTAATATTCGATATAATCTGCACAAGATTAGATACTTGTTCTTGTGCCGCCTGCGTTAACTTGCGCTGCTCCCCTATCTCATCCAAAGCACGTAGCAGGGCTGTATCCGTGGAACTACAAGTCCCAGGAACCTCAGTAACCATCTGCTCACTTTTCCCCTCCAACCCATAGAACCAGCCGATGTCGTGCCCATACGCTGTAGCTATTTTTTCCAGCGTACCACTTTTGACGTCTTGAGCAACAAAAATGGACTGAAGACGTTGATACGAGATATTTCCGAGTTTTTGACATAACTCGGTGAAGTTTACTCTATTATTTTTCAAAAAATCTTTTAATTCTAATCCACTCATAATTAACAATTTAGCTGTTTTATGCAACAAAATAACAAAATAAATTACACAAAATCCTTGCATAACTAAACGAAATCGTATATATTTGCATCACAAAACAATTCCTAATGCCTCGCATAGAATTGTATGCGACCTGCAAAGATAGGACAAGAGTGCCTAATAAGCAAATAAAGTTTTTGGACAGAAAAAAATGGATACAAATATGACTTTCAAAGAGCTATATGAGCAAGAGCTTCATAAGCCGACACACGCAACCCTGTTCGTTCAGAGGATAGCAAAGGTTACTAAACGACAAGAGATGACAGTCCGAATGTGGCTTGCTGGAAGACAGCAACCAGACGAGCTGGTGAAATCAATCATCGCCCAGGAGCTTGGAGTAGATGCAAACTCGCTATTCCCAGAAAGCAGCCAACAAATATGAGCCAAACGCCAAATTATAAGTAACAAGAAAACCACGAAAAGGAATCTTGCATATCGAAGTAGTAACTAAAACCTGGGGACTCGAATAGGACTACAAATCAGTTGCAATTCCTTTTCATTAAAAATCAACGACTAAAAATTCAACGCACATGAAATCAAGAATAATAAACATCACCTTGCTTGTAATCTTTTTGGCAAGTATGTTTCTCGCCATCACGATTGACACATGGACAGATTTGGCAATAGGGTACTTGTTTATCCCAAGCTACCTTGCAAGTGCATTCGCACTACTGAAAAGAAAAGGCATAATCAAATATACCGAGGGAGAAAATGACGATGAATAATTTAGAATCACGACTGGACCGCATAGAGTTCCTGCTGACCATCTCGAATAAATCAGTGTTCGACATATCGGAAGCCGCACGTTTTCTCGGGCTATCGACCTCAAGGCTTTACCACCTCGTAGCAGGAAAAGACATTCCGCACTACAAGAAGGGAAAAGCAATCTATTTCAAGAAAGACGAGCTCGAAGATTGGATGACAGAGACCAGAGTAAAATCCAATAGAGAGATACTCGGCAAAGCCGAACTAATGACATTATAGCATTTTTCGATATATGAAAACGATTAAAATTAAATCCCTTGAGCTACTCAATTTCAAGGGCATCAGAGACCTCAAAATCGGTTTTTCTGATGGAGTGACAAACATCAGTGGAAAGAATGGTTCTGGCAAAACAACCATCTTTGATGCATTTACCTATGTCCTTTTCGGTAAGGACTCAAAAGACCGAAAGGACTTTAACATCAAAACCCTCGATGGTAACGGAAAGCCTATCGCCAAACTGCCACATGAGGTCAAGGCAACCATAGTGGTGGATGGCGAAACCATCGAGCTGCAAAGGCGTTACCTCGAGAAATGGACAAAGCGCAGAGGATCCGCCGTTGAAGAGTTTACAGGACACGAAGAAGAACGCTATTACAATGGGGTGCCTTGCTCTGTAAAAGAGTACAGCGAGAAGGTCGCGAATATCTGCTCTGAAGACGTTTTCAAGTTCATAACAAACCCACTCTATTTCACGGCTCAAAAGACCGACATTCAAAGGGCTATGCTTTTCCGTATGGCTGATGGAGTCAGTGATGAAGATATAGCGAGAGGAGATAAAGATTTCGAGAACCTTCTCGCCTGCCTTACGGGTAAAACCCTTGAAGAATACAAGCGCGAAATCCAAGCGAAGAAGAAGCGTATAAAACTCTCAATTGACGGCATCCCTGCCCGTATCGACGAGCGCAAACGAGATATGCCAGAGGAAGAAGACTGGACCTCAATAGAAGCCCAAAAGAAAGAGTATCAGAAGCAACTGGACAACCTCGATGCACAACTCGCAGATGTAGCAAAACAGATGCAAGAGGCAGGCAAGGCACAACAAGCCCTCGTAGAGAAACTCAGCCAGGTTCGTCGAGACAAGATTAACCGCAGGACAGAACTCGAAAAGAAACTGCTCAATGATCACCAGGTCAAACTTGCCGAACAAGAATCAGCCAAGAGAAAACTCGGGGATGTCAAACACAAACTGTACGATTTTACGCACAAGCTTCAAGTAGCCAACGCAGATGTAGCAGAACTTCAGAACAAGCGCAATGATTTGCTTGCAGAATGGAGGGCAATTAACGCAGAAACGCTGACTTTCACCGAAAATGACTTCACGTGTCCTACATGCGGAAGGCCACTCGAGCCAGAAGACATTCAGCGCAGACAGAATGATATGATGGTTAAGTTTAATGCCAACAAAGCCGAGAAACTCGAAATAAACAAAATCAAAGGCCTTGACGTAAAGCGCAAAATCGAGGATTTAAGCGAACAATTAGAAAGCCTTGCAAAACTTACTGAGGAATACTCACAGAAATACAGAGACATCGCTCAAGACCCGATTTTAAGCCAGGAAATAACCATTCCAGAAACAGAGCCAGTAGTACTTAAGGACGAGCAGTTCATTAAGCTTACAGACGAAGAAATGAGACTTAACGAACAACTTCAGCAAGAACTGCCTGCCTTTGACACGACCGATATCAAGGTTCAAAAAACAGCAATATCCGAAAGAATTGCGGAGCTTGACAAGAGACTTGCGAATGAAGATATCATCGAGCGCAATAACGAGCGTATAGCAAGCCTGGAAGAGGAACTCAGAGTGCAGTCGCAGGAACTCGCAACGTTTGAGGGCGTAGAATATATCATAACCAAGTTCAACAAAGCAAAAGTTGATGCCATAGAGGGGAAAATAAATGCGATGTTTGACGTAGTAAAATTCAAGATGTTCGACACCCAGATTAACGGCGGAGAGATTGAGACTTGTGAGGCAATGGTGGATGGGGTTCCGTATAGTGACCTCAATACCGCAAGTAAGATAAACGCAGGACTTGACATCATAAATGCAATCTGCGGATTTGAAGGTGTAAACGCCCCTATATTTGTCGATAACGCAGAGAGCATCAACGCACTTCAGCACACAGATAGCCAGATAGTTCGACTAATAGTTACTACTGAAAACAAACTTACAATTACCAACAATTAAAATTCATCGTATTATGAATGAAATTACAACAACCCAGCAGGGTGGCGGTATAGCCGCACTAAAAAGGATGATTGACTCCGCATCAGTGCAGACACAATTCCAGCGTGCACTCGGAGAAAATAAAGACGCTTTCGCAGCTTCGATTATCGACCTTTATTCCAACGACAAGCAGTTGCAAGGATGCGACCCGAAAGCAATTCTATGTGAGGCACTCAAGGCTGCCACACTCAAGCTTCCACTCAACAAAGCGCTCGGATTTGCGTATGTGGTAGTATATAACAATAGCGTCAAGCAGCCAGACGGGACGTGGAAGAAAATCCCAACTCCGACCTTTGTCCCAGGATATAAGGGCTACATTCAGATGGCGCAAAAGACTGGACAATACGAGACACTCAACGCGGATGTCGTGTACGAAGGAGAACTTCGATGTGCAGACAAGCTTACAGGAATGATTGACCTTTCTGGAGAGAAAGTATCAGACAAGGTTGTAGGTTATTTCTGCTATTTCAAGCTTCTGAACGGCTTTGCAAAGATGCTCTACATGAGCGTTCACGACATGGCTTGCTATGCAAAAAGATACTCTCCAAGCGTAAAGAAAGAGACGACCATTGAAGACCTCGAAGCAAAAGCACAGAATAACGTGATCGGCAAGCAAGTAGGCTGGGAGGGCAACTTCAACGATATGGCAATAAAGACTGTCATACGCAGGCTACTTTCCAAGTATGGCTACCTTTCCATCGAAATGCAGAACGCAGTAGCTGGAGACATTCAATTCGAATCAAACCGCAATGACATGATAGCGGAGAATGCCAATCGCAAAAACATTGTAATTGAGCCTTCAAACTTCGAGAATGTCACACCACAGGTTCCTCCAGTAAGTCAGCCAGCAGAGAACGCTCCTGCACCAGAGACGACACCAGAAAGCGAGAAAGATCCATATTAAATCGCGGATTATGAAACTATTGGTATTGGGTAGTAATAGCCTTGGTAATGGCTATATTTTAGAAGCCGAAAATGAGGCCTTGATTATCGAGGCAGGGTGCAAACTCTCCGAGGTTAAAAAAGCGCTAAAATGGCACTTAAACAAAGTTCAAGGGGCTATTATCACCCACTGCCATTCGGACCACGCAGCATACGTTAAGGATTACATCAAGGCAGGCATAAGAATAATGGCATTAGAAAGTGTATGTAAAACAAAAGGGATAGAGAGGTCGAGCTTTGTCAAAGAGATAGAGCCAAACCACGGATATATCCTCGGAGGATTTAAGGTATACGCATTCCCAGTCTGCCACGATGTACCTTGCGTAGGCTACATAATAGAGCATCAAGAAATGGGTCGGATGCTTTTTGTTACGGATACAATGATGCTTGAATATACCTTCCCACCGATGAACCATATAATGCTGGAAGCAAACTATGCAGATGACATTCTCGACGCAAATATCGCATCGGGGCGACTCCATCCAGGAATGAGGCAAAGACTCATGAAAAGCCATATGGAGCTTCAGACGGCGAAAGGTATTCTGCTCGCAAACGACCTTTCAGAGTGTAACGAGATTATATTAATCCACCTCTCTGATGGAAACTCAAACGAGCTGCGGTTCATTGACGAGATACACAAGCTGACTGGCAAACCGACCTATGCTGCAGATGCAGGAAAAGAATTCAACATATCAATTCAACCTTACTGATTATGGCACTTAAAGGATTTGAGAACGAAACAGCCACATTAAGCCAATATGAGCTCAATGAAGTACTGCCAATCGTGATATGTTATCTCTCGGGGCGAATAGGAAAAAGAATGGCGATAAAGAATAGATATATCTGCCAGAAGATAAGAGAGCTCGACCTTGAGATAACAGAAGCGAGAATAAGAAAGATTATCAATCACATCAGAGTAAATAACATAATACCATGCTTGATAGCCACTTCATCGGGATATTACATATCCTACGACAAAGAAGAACTGAACGATTATATCGATAGTCTTATAGGACGAAGAGATGCGATTAACGCAGTTATAGAGGCAATGATTGAGCAAAGCGAAAGGAACAATGGCAAAGCGTAGAGAACTCCCCTATTTTCCCCTTTATGTGGATGCGTTCATAAGCGACGAGAAACTCAACGAGTGTTCAGCCCAGGCAAATGGTATTTACATTCGATTGCTCTGCCTTATGCACAAGAGCGAGGATTATGGAAAGATATACGTCGGAGACAAAAGTGTTGTCGGAATACTCTGTAAGCAGATGCCATATAAACGCTATGAGATTGAGAGAGGACTGGCAGAATTGCTTAAAGCAGGAGTTGTATATCTTGAAGACGGGTACCTCTGCCAAAAGCGGATGATAAGAGATGCGAGATTATCCGAGATGCGATCTGATACGGCATCAATTGCGTATATCAAATACATCGAGAGAGTGCAAGAGCAGATACCGATGCCAAAAAGACTAAAAGAGGACGAGGAGCCAATGTTATTCCAAGATAAGCCAGAGATGGCTATTTCCAAAATGGAAACAACCAAGACCAAAAGATATACAGCGCTCGAATTCAAACACGACATTATGGAGCTTGGAGTCAGCGAGGCAGTGGCAGACACTTGGATGGTAAATCGAAGAAACAAGAAACTCCCAAACACAAAGCTTGCCTTTGAGATGACAAAGAAAGAGCTTCTCTCTCACCCAGAATACACGCCTGAAGAACAACTAAAAACGGCAGCCGCAAACGGATGGGGCGGATATAAATTCAAATGGTTTTATAACGAGATTATAGATGGAAACGATAAAAACAATACAAGTAGCGCTAAATCAGCTCTACCACCAACTCAAGAGCCAAGAAACTACGACGAAGGCTTCTGATGACTTACGTAACCCAGAAGTATTCAACCAACACTGGAAGTTCCTCGGGATGTGCGCAAACGATTGTCTGAAGGAGCAAAACCGCAAATACATTCTCGATGATAATAACAGAGAGGTGCTCAAATTCCTGCTGTATTACTTCAACGGGTGCGAATTGGCAGAAAGCGTCTTCCCAGGAAAGGATTACAAATGTTCAAAGAATATCCTTTTATGCGGAGAAGTCGGAGTCGGAAAGACACTTATGATGCAAGTATTCTCACGCTACCTGGAGCTTACAGGCAACCCAATGGCATTCAAGAATGTGAGCGTAACGCAGATGATAAACTACTATAAACTCAACAGTCATCTGGACAGATACACATTCAACGAGGAAGGCAGTACGAGGTTCGAGGGCAAGCCATACAATATCTGCCTCAATGATATTGGGCTACAAACCCACCAGTACTTCGGGACGGATACGAAGGTCATGATATGCGAGTTCCTCTATGCACGAAACGACATATGGCAGCAGCAGGGCAAGTTCGGGCACCTCACGACAAACCTCAGCCCAAAAGAACTGAAAGCCTATTTTGAGGACAATTACGGACGGATAATAGACCGCTTCAAGACATATAATGTTATACACCTTACAGGAAAAACAAGACGATAATTATAAAAGAAAGAATATGAAACAGTTTAATTTGAAAGAGTATTTGGAAAATCCCGAGCGCAAGGTTGTCACGAGGGACGGACACGAGGTGAGGATAATTTGCGCAAATAAAATGAACTCCCAAACTCCTATTGTCGCCCTCATTAAAGAGGGAGGGGGTAGGTACGATGAACCTTATGAAGTATCTTACAGCTATTATGGGAACGGACACCTACTCTGCAACGAAAAAGACCCTTACGACCTTTTCTTTGCAGATGAAGACGACGCGCGCAAGCACGAGGGATGGATGAGCTTATATTACAATGTTAGTGGCGACCCTATGGGTGGTCCGATATATCGTACGGAGCAAATTGCCATAAAGAATGCAGCAAAAGATGGTATTCACTATATCACTACAATTAAAGTGGAGTGGGAGAAATAGGTATGAAGCAATTTAATTTAGATGAATACCTTGCTTATCCCGAGCAAAAAATAGTAACAAGGGATGGCAGGTCTGTACGAATTATCTGCACAGATAGAAAAGTAGCACAACCGATTATAGCCATAGTGAACGAAGGGTGTTCTGATATGCTTATTGTTTCCTATTGGAAAAATGGTAGACATATTAGCAATAGCAACACGGACGATTTAGACCTTTTCTTTGCACCAGTGGTTAAGTACGAAAGATGGATGAACTTGTATCGAACTGGAACTGGCCGTGTAAAAGGTGGTATAGTACATGACACCGAACAGGAGTGTAAAAGAGTCGCAGACGGGGATGACTATTATCTCACCACGATTAAAGTAGAATGGGAGGAATAAGTATGAAAAGGCAAGAAGGATACAAGTGTGACTTTTGTAGTAAGATGTCTTCAAGCAAAAGTGCTATGGCGAAACACGAAGCTGCGTGTAGACATAATCCTGAAAACATCTCATTGTGTAAAGAGTGCAAATGGCTTGAAAAATATGAGGGACAAACTGATACCACTAATGGGTTTTCAACAAAATATACTGAATTTACTTGTCAAGCGACAGGCAAGAAACTCTACCACAACAAAATATTGAGGTTCAACGTCACAGAGATAAGGGATGACATCATAGGAAGATGTGATGGAAAGATGCCAAACATAAATGAGGGTTGTCCTCATTTTCAAGCAAAAAGTTTCCCCAAAAGTATTGAGGAATTTATTTTTTGAAATTATATAATGGGAGGAAGAATAATGAAACAATTTAGTTTAGAGGAGTACATTGCAAACCCCTTTATAATACTCAGGGAGGAATAGGTTATGACAATAGACGAAAAAGCAAAAATCTATGCAGGTTATGATATCCCACACTCACGGGATATGGTTACAATAGCAAAGATGAACCGCAAATACGTTGGTTTTAAGGCGGGTGCAAGATGGATGCTTGACAAGGCAATAAAGTGGCTAAAAGAGAATGCACAGAACTACTATGAAGATGCTGCGTGCCACGATAATTGTTGGTATGATGATGAACAGATGATAGAAGTTTTTCAAAAAGCAATGGAGGAGTAAGTATGAGCAACTGGATAGCGAAAGACAGGCTTATAGACACTTGCTTGTCTGCAATGATGGAAGCCTGTAGTGATAGTATAGACTGGAATAAAGTTCAAGACGACTTTGAGGTGGATTTTTCTTTTTTAGATGACCACCTAAAAGATTTTGCAGAAGAACTTGAATGTTTAGTGCGAGAAGATATTAAAACGCAGATAAATAGTATATTATAGTTATGAAAGCAAGTGAATTGATGATAGGGGATTGGGTGCAGGATGATTTGGGCAACCCAATTCAAGTTCGGGAACTTTTGGAATATGGTATCAATGGAGAGTGGGGTGGTCCAGAGTTGCTTGATGTAGAAGCATACTACGAGGATATTGAGCCTATACCAATAGACTTGGACATCTTGGATAAAAACGGATGGAAAGGAGGTGCAGGGAAAGATATACGCTTCAATTCGCCGTACATACTTGCCCGAACGAATGATGGATGGGATATGTATTGTTTTGTGGCGAGAATTGCAAAAATCCGCTTTTTTCACGAATTGCAGAACATAATGCGAATAACCGGCTATGAGGGAGGGTTTAGAGTATGAGATGCAAAGATTGTAAGTATCATCGTTGGAAAGCGAGAAAGGGGTGTACGAGGAAAGTGCACCTATGTACGAAGTTTCCGCAATGGAACGGAATGGACATAAACGCAAAGGGTGCGTACGACATCTTCTGCGAAGGCAAATTCAAAAAAGAAAAGAAATGACAGAAAGGATACAGAAAAAGGTGGATAGGGCAATAAGGTGTTTTGATTTAGCAAAGAATTTTACAACTACATAGACACATTGGAAGTATGACAGCAGAAGAATTAAAGCGAGAATTAAGCCGTTATCCCAAAGATGCAAAGGTTTACCTTGTCAAAGATTGGGATGCGATAGAGGACGGAGTTCTGACCGATTTAGCTGAGCTTACAGGCGTTTCGTCACAAATAGAAGTGGTAGATAATGGGTTAGACTTTGAAGATTTACACGAGGTATTATTAGAATTTGAAGAATAAGTAATTATGGATAACAACGGAGTTAAAATACTGGATGCTACATGTGGGAGTCGAATGTTTTGGTTCGATAAAAACGAACCGCACACGACTTATATAGATAATCGCTCAGAACAATGCACCCTATGCGATGGACGCTTACTGCAAATAAGCCCAGATATTATCACAGATTGCACACACACCGTTTTCCCAAACAATACTTTTAGTATGGTCGTGTTTGACCCACCACATTTAGCAAGGGTTGGAGATAAAGCGTGGCTACGGAAGAAGTACGGAAAGTTGCCAAATGACTGGAGACGTTTTCTTCTGGAATCAATGACTGAACTGATGCGCGTGCTAAAAGTAGGTGGTACATTGATATTCAAGTGGAACGAACAGCAAATAAAATTGTCGGAAGTAATCTCTGCCATAGAGCCATACCAACCACTCTTCGGCAATAGAACAAGGACAAACGGGAATACAATATGGTTGGTATTCATGAAATTTCAATAACAATGACAAAACAAGTAATATTGATATTAAGCAAGCTCTTCCCTCTTTACCATAGCAAGAAGAGGGAAAGAACCAACTTCAGAGCCAACCTGGAAAATGGACTCAAGATACACACTATCAGAGCCAATTATGACCAGTGGAAGCATAATCTTGATAAAGTTATAAATGGGGACTTCGTCTGCTCGGTAAGGGAGTGGACGGGGCGCCCCTATAATAGCAAACAGAAAGAAATCAAGACATACACAGGAAAGCAGATGGGATACCAGCGTATCACGATGACATACGACCCTACGACAGATGTGCTGGAAGCCATTGTAGATGGCAAGCCTATATGGGACATCCATTCACTCGCCCAGAATGACGGGTTACCACTTCGTGACTTCAAAGAGTGGATGTTCGGAGCAAAGAAGACAGCACAAAAGCAAAGATTTACTGGGATTATTATCCATTTCACGGATTTCAGATATTAATGACTAACAACAAAAAAACATCATGGCAAGTATTAACAAAGTAATTATTCTCGGCTACCTTGGGGACGATCCGAAAGTAGAAACACTCTCTAATGGTGCAAAGAAAACAACCCTATCGATTGCAACCACGGAAAAGGGATATATCACAAAGTCTGGGTCTACCATTCCAGACAGAACGGAATGGCATAGGGTAATCTTCTGGGAGAGGCTCGCAGAGCTATGCGAAAGACATCTCCACAAAGGGTCGTTGATTTACATTGAGGGTTCTATCAGAACAAGAAGCTGGGATGACAAAGATGGGGTTAAACATTATGCCACGGAGATAGACGGAAAGGCGCTTCAATTGCTCGAGAAAAGAGAAAATGATAGTACTGCACCATCGGCACAATCAAACGCGCCACAAGGGCCGAAAAATAGGCAGCCTTACTCCAACGAAGACTTAACTCCAAAAGATGACGATTTGCCGTTCTAATAATAACAATAACATTAAATAGTATTGTAAGTATGCATATAATATAATTATAAATAATATAATACATGAAACATATTGAAAGTAAAATTCAGCAGGAATGCATTAAGTGGTTCAGACTCCAATATCCGAGATATTATTACAATCTATTTTCAGTTCCAAATGGAGGTGCGAGAACTAAAATAGAAGGCAAAATACTAAAAGCGGAAGGGACTGTCGCTGGTGTATCAGACCTTATCCTTCTTTACCCGAGCAAAGACTATCACGGAGTTTGTATTGAGATGAAGACAGGCGAAAAGACATCACGCCAAAGCTTGTCGCAAAAGGAATTCCAAAGAGCAACTGAAGAAGCAGGATACCAGTATGTAGTCATTCGCTCCTTCTATGAATTCAAGACATTCATTGATGATTACCTCAAGGCATTTTAATTTTTCACTACAAGCGTGCTTAATAAGCATATATTTAATTAACTTTGTGCAATAACTACAAAACAATCAAACATGTTTGAAAAAGTAAACCCCAGCCACCCAGACAAAGTGGCAGATCGTATAGCAGGAGCAATAGTTGACTTGGCATATAGTAAAAACTCCAATCCCAAAGTAGCGGTAGAAGTACTGCTCGGTCACGGAGAGTGCAATATTATCATTGAGAGTAGCGAGACTTTCGCCATAGAGGAAATAAATAGCATCGTTGAACGAATTACAGGGCAAAAGATGCGTATAAACCTCAATGTGGTACTGCAAGACAAGCAACTCGCAAAGAACCAGGAAGGACAGATAAGATGCGGAGATAATGGAATCTTCAAGGGAGTTCCTGTAACAACTGAACAAAGAACACTCAAGGACATTGCTGTGAGAATATATTCTAAATGTCCAAATGACGGAAAGTACATATTTGACTGCATAGAAGGCAAGCTCATAATCTGCCAAAGCCGTTGCTTTTCAGAAGATCTCGCAGTTGATTACCCAGGGGCTGTAATTAACCCATTAGGAAACTGGACTGGTGGTCCAGATGTAGATGCAGGATGCACAAACCGCAAATTAGGCTCCGATATGGGAGACAGCGTAACAGGAGGGGGCCTTCACGGCAAAGACTTAAGCAAAGCGGATGTATCCGTGAATATTTACGCATTCCTTAAAGCACAGCTGACCCACAAAGAAGTAAAACTTTGTTGTGCCACAGGGGATCAGTTCGTGGACGGCAAGCCATACGAAGAAATTGTAGATATAGCAAAGGCATACATTTGGAGCATAGGCGGTTTTGAGAAGTTCGCAGAATGGGGCTTAATATGATAGATTACTATGGAAAGGAAGCTACTAAAAACAGAACAACTCATAGAGAACAATGGTCAAATAAACGGACTCCCCGAGAACCCTCGTAGTTGGAGTAGAAAAGACCTTGACCTTTTGAAGAAGTCACTTAAGGAGACACCAGAGCTCTTCGAAGCCAGAGGAATAATCGTGTATCCTTTCGAGAGCCAATATGTAGTAATGGGCGGAAATATGCGTCTTGCTGCAGCACGAGAACTCAAGATGGAACAAGTCCCTTGTATAATACTGGACGAAAGTACAGATATATCCAAGCTGAAAGAGATTGTCATAAAAGATAATGGCTCTTTCGGCGCTTGGGATTACGATAGGCTCGGGAACGAATGGGATGATAACCCACTACTTGACTGGGGTGTTCCTGCTTGGGAGATGGGCAACGAAGAAGAAGACGAGCAGGAAGTAATGGAAGATAACTTCGACGAAGACCAGGAAGTTAAACAAAGGGTCTCACGAGGCGATATATGGCTGCTTGGAGAGCACAGATTGATGTGTGGCGACTCCACTAATCCAGACGATGTAAAAACCCTTATGGGGGCAGATCTTGCTGATATGGTATTCACTGACCCACCATACGGAGTAAGCTTTACAGGTGCGAACAATCCCACTTCAAAAGACTGGGACATGATTGCAAATGACGACCTCAAAGGAGACGACTTATACCAATTTCTTCTCCGCGCGTTTAAGAATATGGCAACCTACCTCAAGGAAGACGGAGCCTACTATGTTTGGTTCGCAACTTTGAATCACGTCATATTCGAAAATGCACTTCAAGAGGCAGGACTCCGCATAAAACAAGAGCTGGTATGGGATAAAGGTATGGTACTGGGAAGATGCGATTACCACTGGGCGCACGAGCCGTGTTTTTACGGCACGCACAAAGATAAGAACTGCAAGTGGTACGGTGATAGGACACAGAAGACTTTCCTCGCCATGAACAGAGCAGAACTAAAAGACTTGAAAAAAGAAGAAATGCTGAAAATACTGCAAAACCTCTATGACGGACGCACCTGCTGGAAAATAGATAAGGATAACAGATTAGACTATATCCATCCGACGCAAAAGCCGCTTGAACTCGCTGGCCGAGGAATAAAGAATAGCTCATGTGCTGGACAGATAGTTCTCGACCTTTTCAGCGGTTCTGGAAGTACAATGATGGCGGCAGAACAACTTGGGCGTATAGCCAGATGTATGGAATACGACCCTATCTACTGCGACAAAATAATCGCACGCTGGGAGAAGATGACAGGCGGCAAAGCCGAGAAATTGAATTAAAAACAAACGAATATATGGCAAACACATCAGGACTTATCCCTTTCAATGAACGCACTCCCGAAGAAGCCCGAGAAATAAGGGCAAAAGGAGCAATTGCAAGAGGGAAGAAAATACGCAAACGCAAAGCAATCGCAGAGACAATAGACGCAATTCTGCGAGAAGTAACACCTGCTGGCACAACAAAGCAGGAAGCCATGGTTGCAAAGTGCCTCGAAAAGGCTTTCAAGGAGGGCTCAATAAAGGCATTGAAGATGATCGTAGAAATACTTGGAGAGATGCCAGCACAAAGACACGAAGTTACAGGGGCAGAAGGAAGACCGCTCGTCCCATCCAGCGAATTTGATTTATCGAAACTTTCTGACGAACAGAGGGCGGTCCTTCTCTCTATCGGTGAACAGGCAGTAAATGACACGGAGCATTGATTATGTTAGTATTGCAATTCGGCTTGTCGCTGACGAGTGCCGTGGGCGTTTCTTTTATTTTGTCAAAACCTTTTGGGATGTCATAATAAAGGAGCCGCCTGTATTTAATTGGCACATCGAATACTTGTGCGACGAGCTCCAAGAACTCGCACAATACATTGTAGAGAGAAAGCCGAAGCCATATGACCTAATAATCAACGAGCCTCCAGGAACCACGAAATCGACCATAGTCACAATAATGTTTCCAGCTTGGTTATGGACGCTCGACCCGACAATACAGGAAATCACTAATTCATATTCTGCGAGTCTTTCAATTGAGCACGCAATGAAAAGCAGAGATATCATAACATCCGACAAGTTCAGAAGGCTTTTTCCAGACGTAGTCATTCGTAGAGATAAGTCGGGAAAACAATACTACGCGACGACGATGGGAGGATTTAGATATGCCACATCAACAGGTGCCACGATTACTGGTTTCCACGCACATATCATCATCAACGATGACCCAGTAAACCCCAAACAGGCGAATTCAGAACAACTCCGCCAGCAGGCGATAGACCACTTTAAGACACTTTCAAGTCGTAAAGTAAACAAGGCAAACACCCCAATAATAACTGTTATGCAAAGATTGCATATCAATGATGTCACGGGGTATCAACTGAAAAACAAAAGTGAAAACATAAAACATATATGCCTTCCTGCCGAAGCGTCACCAATGGTCAAGCCAGAAAGCTTACGAGAACGATATATTGATGGATTGCTCGACCCTATAAGACTAAATAGGAATGCACTGGAAGAAGCAAAAATTGACCTCGGAAGCGTTCAATACGCAGGGCAATACGATCAAAGCCCAGTAGTTGAAGGAGGAAATATCGTAAAAGAAAACTGGTTCAGACGTATCAGCCTCGCGGATTTTATGGCGCTCCATTTCAGAGAACCAATGCACTTCTACCTTGACACGGCATATAACAAGAAGAAAGTAAACAGAGACAATGACCCTTCTGGCATATTGTCCGCCTGCCGTATCAGAAACAACATCTATCTCTTTGACGCCCAGAAAGCATATAAAGAGATGCCAGACCTGCTCAAGTTTTTACCAGAGTATGCTCGGGCACATGAGTATAGCGACGAAAGCATCCTGCACATTGAGCCGAAAGCCAACGGAGAGAGCGTGGTGCAGATGTTCGAAAAATATAGCACTATGAACGTCAAAAGGACGCCTTCACCTACTGACGATAAAGTAGTGCGCTTAAAGGCCGTATCACCACGAATTGAATGTGGCAGGGTCTATCTTGTTGAAGGATCATGGATCGAGGAGTTCTTGACCGAGGTCTGCTCTTTCCCAAACGCCCCTCACGATGAATTCGTGGATATTCTCGGTTATGCTATAAACGACCTGCTCGAAGATGATGATGATTTCGATTTTGACTCTATGAGCAAGTCTATGTTGGGACTTTAACATAACAAAAACAAAGAATTATGGGCTTTATTGATTTTATGAGCAACGCCTTTAGTAGGGTTGCAGGTCGGAAGAAAGAGTTTGATGAACTACTTGCTTCAAAGGACATCTCGGCTATCCAGCAGCAGATGACGACACGGGAAGATTTGATTATAGACGCGATGAAAGACTACGACACTTATAGTCATCCTATTAATCATCGCGAGGACAAAATCATCACAGACAAAAATGGGAACTTCATACGACGCGAGAAGGTATGGAAGCTTCCTATCCCCTATCCAGTATATATCAACGAGGTTGCGCTTGTTTTTCTCTATGGGCGCCCTGTAAAATGGTCTCAACTTTCCGAGGGGACAGACAACGCATTTGCAGCATTCCAGGATATCATCCGTCGCACACGCTTTGACTCAAAGATACGCGAAGCAAAACGCCTCGCAGGAGCAGAGACGGAATCCGCTTTGCTTTTCAGAACCTATCGCAATAGCGACGGAGAACCAGACGTTCAGATACGCGTTCTCGCTAAAAGTAAAGGCGACGAAATCAGAGTCCGTTGGGACCAGTATGAGAATATAATCTCAATTGGCTGGGGATACTATGTCAAGGAAGCCAACGACAAGACGGTCTATCATTACGACATATTCACGCCAGAGACTATCTACCGATGCGCCAAAGCTCAAATGGGATGGGATGTCACGGAGGAAGAAAACCTTGTCGGGAAGATACCGATTATCCTATTCCAGCAGGAAAAAGAATGGGCAGGTATCGAGCGCATAATGCACCGAATAGAGTATATCACATCCAGGACGGCAGACACGAACGACTACTTCTCAGATCCTATCGCCATTATGGATGCAGAACTCATCAAGAGTATGCCAGAGAAAGGCGCGGCGAATAAGATGCTCATCACCAAAGGCGGAGATGGTGTCGATAAAGCGGCAAAGTACCTCACGTGGGACTCCGCGCCTGAATCAAAGAAACAAGAACTTGAATGGCTCGAGGATAAACTGTTGACTATGAGTTTCACGCCTAAAATCTCGCTTGAAACGCTCAAATCAGTTTCCCAACTATCCGCAAAGGCGCTGAATACAGTTATGCTGCTGGCTAATATCAAAGCCAGCAAACGCAAGGAAAAGCACGATGAACTCCTCGATAGGACGGCGTCTCTTATCGTCTCCATTATAGCAAATGTAATGGATGTTTCCCTGGCAGGCGAATGCCTTAATCTCAAGGTAGGTCACGAGTTCCAGGAACCATTCGGAAATGACATTGCAGATGCTATCGATAATCTCGTTAAGGTTTATGGTGCAGGATTAATGTCCACAGAGACGGCAGTAGCCCAAAACCCACTCATCAAGGATACTTCTTCAGAGATTGAGAAAATCAACTCCGAATCGGCGGAAAAAGCGCAACGCGAAAAGGACATTTTTAGCCAGATTGAAACACCAGAGGATATCCAGGGCACCGCCCAGTAACAACCCACCTAAAATCGCCTAAAAATGGGCTTCAACAGCAAAAAAGAGTATAGCGCCCTTTTGAGTAGAACAAACAAATGGGCTGTATCCATTTCAGAACGATATTCAAGAGCCGTAAACCAACTCCTCGCTCTCAACAAGACGTATCATCTTGAAGAGGGCGAGATATTCTCGTTTGACGATAACCCACAAGTCGCAAAGCAAGTTGAGAGGATCCTTAAGGAACTCAACGCATCTACTTACGCAGCTTTGACAAGGGGCATTAAGCTCGAATGGGAGAACGGCAATAAGGCTGCGGATGAATTCGTGGCAAGCGTATTCGGCAAACAAGCTCTCAAACGCCCAGAATTCGCTGGTTGGATGAAGCGCAATACTGATGCAATGAAAGCTTTTATCGCAAGAGCAGATAATGGGATAAAGCTTTCTGATAGAGTATGGAAGACGGCGGAACAACTCAAAGGAGAAATGGAACTCGCGCTATCTGTAACCATTGGAGAGGGCAAATCAGCCGCTCAAATAAGTCGCGAGGTTCGAAAGTACCTGCAGAACCCTGATGCGCTCTTCAGAAGGATATACACGTACACTGATGCGAAAGGAGAAAGACACTACAAACTCAGCCAAGCGGCCAAGGCATATAAGCCAGGAAAAGGCGTATATCGTAGTGCGGCCAAGAATGCCATGCGTCTTGCCAGGACGGAAACCAATATGGCGTATAGAACCGCAGATAACCTCCGTTGGTCGCAAATGGACTTCGTCACAGGCATTCACATAGGGCTATCAAAAAGCCACCCAATTCCAGACATCTGTGACGAACTCGCTGGGGACTATCCCAAAGACTTTAAGTTCACTGGATGGCATCCAAACTGCTTCTGTGTGGTAACTCCGATAACTATATCGGACGATGAGTTCGTAAAGATGCAACAGGCGAAACTCGCTGGACAAACATACGATACCAGCTCGGAGCAGATAACCGAGTACCCAGACGAATTCAAACAATGGGTCATTGATAACAAAGAGCGACTGCTTAATGCCAAGGCCGAAGGACGCCTTCCGTACTTTGCAAAGGATAACTGGAAGAAGATTGACGAACTCTTCAACCCTATCACACAAAGTGAAGGCTATAAGCTCGGACAGAGTGTATTAAACGAAATGAGCGCTATCCCAGACGTGGATACAAAAGAACTTCAAAAGGCACTCGCTGGCAAAGACCTTGATGCCATAGATATTGAAACAAAGAAACTCCAGGCAATCAAAAACGAGCTTAACAATATGCCTCATATCGATGACGCCTATGAACAAGCCAAGACTTATGGATATGAAGCCATCAAGGGCGTAGAAACATCCGTAGCCAAGAAACTCGAACAATGGGAAGGCTACTCACTGGAGTACAAGAAAAAAAAGCTTGAATTCGAGATAAATGAATATCTCGGAACGAATAAGTATGGAGCACAAACCAAGTATAAGACATGGTCAGTCAGCCAGAAGGCCTATATAAAAGAACTTGAAAAGATTAAATGCGAAATGGAGTACGAGAACATCATCTCGTCGTATAATAAAATATATAGCCCAAATGCCAAAGAATTATTCAAGAATAGTATAATCCCAACTGCCAAAGAAGCCATAAAAAAGGGAGACCTTGACCAAATATTAAGCTTAAAAACACAAGCTGCCGATTTCGTCGATTTATCGTCCAATTATGCTGATTATGTAATAAGAGCAAGGACATTAAAGTCAGCACACATAAAAGACCTTGAAACTTTAGTTGGCAAGGCGTACGGTACTGGCGATATTAACAAGGTAATATCGGCAACGAAAGAGTTGAAGCAATGGGCAGACATTGCAGAGCAGAAAGCGTATTCCCTTGAATGGGCGTATTCCAATGGAAACCTCAAGAGCATAAAGTCTCTAACAGATACACTCGATGAAGCTATCAGCACAGGAAAGATAACCAACGCAAACGACACACTCGCGAAGCTCAATGCATTAGAAAACTATGTGACCGACTTAACAGATGCACTGGCGTTCAAGACAAAGTCCAAGGAATATAATGAACTCGTAGCCGCATTCAAGTCCAGCATAGAGACTGGAGATATTGCCGATTTAGAAAAAGCCAGCAAAGCATTACAAACGAAAAGAGCGATACTGGACAATAAGAGAAAAGGGAAAACCACATTCATTACTGGCCCCAAATTCGAGGAGGATGGTGTAGAATTTGGACTTGGAGTAAAAATCCGTAAAACATTTGAAAGTTCTGCCTACTCCAAAAAGCGAAAGGTTGTCAACTCTGTTTGGTGTAAAAGTGAGTTTGAATCAAAAGAAAAATATGGGGAAGTTCAAAAAAAAGTATTTGCAAAAGCATCAAAAGAAGAACTTGAGGCTCAACATAGTTATACAGCTGGTTCTGGATATTTCAATAGACCATTAAGAGGATATAAGAGAAGTTGGGGTAATAATGTAGGTATTGGCAATGTTTCCCTTAATTACGAGAATAACAACGGAGCAAAGCACATCAAAAGTCTTACAGAAATGATAGAAAAAAGCACATATAACTTTGATGTATGGCTTCAGAGAGGCGTCGATGACAAAGGATTAAGAAATTTTTTAGGCTTTGATTTAAGGACAATGACTCAAGAAGAAATCGATAGCCTAATAGGAAAAGAAGTTGTCGATACTGCTTTTATGTCTTGCGGAGCAGCAAAAGGTACTGGATTTTCGGGGCATATCATCAACGTATATTGTCCCAAAGGCACAAGGATGCTTTATATGGAAGGACATTCAGCTTTTAACGGACAGGGAGAAAATGAAATGCTCATTCAAAGGGGCACGCACTTTAGAATAACGAAAATTGAGAAAAGAAGATACGATATATTCATTGATGTAGAAGTGATTGGACAAATCTAAAAAAGCAGGTTAAACCTGCTTTTTTAGATAATTATTCAAATACCATTTTTTGAAGTCATTTGGAGAACCCTCGAGCCAATGCTCATAGCGATTAAATAATAAAGCCTTTATACCAACAGGAACTCCGTCTATATCACTGAAAGTTGACAAACCATTTGCAATGTACTGGTCAAGAGATAAAGACAATACACTATCGAGCTTCCCATTCAATGAACTTTCCAAACTCTTTTCAACCCATACTTTTTCATATTCCCAAAACATCTTCTCATTCTGCTCCGTAAAAGGGCATTGAGTAGTCCCTTTATAATACCTGCAAAAACGCATTAAATCTTTTTTCGTAACCATATATCTACTTTTTTATACGTTCATAAAACTCACTAACTATATTCCCCATATCTTCTGGAAGCATCGCAAAGGCTTTCTCCGCAAGCTCCGTATCAAGCCCGAAATAAGCCTCCGCCAGAGAGCCAGTAATAGCTGCAATAGTATCAGAGTCCCCACCTATCGCAACAGACTTTCTTACTGCATCAGAGAAACTATCAGAGGCAAAAAGACAAGTAAAAGCAGCCGTAACTGCAGTATCCGCCCTTTCGTTAAAAGCCACCGAAAACGGCTTATATTCGGGAATAATACCATAAGAATCAAAATACATTTTTTTGATATCAGACAAAGTACCACCAGACCGAAAGGTCTTAATCGTTAGTGCTACAAGCACAGATGCCCGTACCGCTATGGGATGATTATGAGATACGATAGACTGCTTACGCGCCTCTATGCAGGTCGTTTCAGTGTCCTTGAAAAGCCACCCAATAGAGGATACTCGCATAGGAGAGCCATTGCCCCATGAATTATATGGCTTGTGGAATGGATCGTAAATCCACTGCTTGAAGCTGGCACCATAACCGCCCATCGGGAACGGGTACTTTTGGCACCATTTAGCAAGCGTAACATCATACGGCAGTCCGTGCATGGCAGCATCCGCTATCGCAATAGTGCAGATAGTATCATCTGTATAACAAGAGCCTGGTTCAAATAAAGGAAAGTTCAAGGTCTTTACATTCTTGAACTCCCTGGTAGAACCAGCAATATCCCCTATGATAGCACCTAACATATTTCCTCGATTTTATACCATTCTATATCGGGCTCGTCAAGCCCATACAAAGTTACAACTTCTTTACGACTTCTGACATAACACTCTTTCTGCCTCCTTATTTGTCCTCGTAAATCACTCTAACGACCTCCAGGGTTTCTGCATCCACCAGAGCTACACGCTTGTAGTATTTTTCACAAGCTGCCTTAAAACCGCCACACCAGGCGCATTTTTGCTCATACATACCGACACAATCCTTTTCGGCTTTGTCTAACTCTCCGAAAATGCAAAAGGCTACACCGATACGGATCTCATCGCTACGATCGTGCTGTAGCACTCTCACATAAGTTGGTGCTTTTTTCTTAGTTGCCATAATCTGAAATTTTATAGTGTTGCATTGTGGGAGGGTTGCCCCTCCCTGGTTATTTACTTATTTCTTGCCCATTCCTCAAAGGCGTTGTAGAATCCAGTTCTGATAAAGAGCATATCCCCAGATCCATCGCCCCACCAGTCGTTACAGTGCGAAACGAATCTTCCGATCTGGTTGTGGTGAGCTGGGCAGAGCTTGCGATAAATAGCTCTGAACATTGCCGAAACAGCACGCCCTGAGAAGTGTCCAGCTTCCTTTGCATCGTTGGTGCAATAGCCGAACATCATCACTGTTTCAAATTCTCCGTTTTCGTTAAGAAAGTCATAATCAGCATCACCCCATCCTCCGTAATTGATGGTGTCTTTGAGTAGTTGCTGTTCGTCTGCTGTCAGAACAGATACAATTTCCTGTACTTGGTTGATTGTTGCTTCCATAATAGGTGTTGCTTTATTTTTTTAGTTTTTCAAAATTATATCCAGTAGTTCCTTATCTGCATCCCATAGGTTGTACCCTGCTGCTATTGAGTGACAGAATACGAGAGATAAGCCTCCTTGAATGTAACCTTAAAGCGTTTCATTTCAGATGCCCTCCCCTATTGCCTTTCTTGGTTACCAGAGACCCCTGGCGAATTATACATTTTTTATTCTCGTAAGGCTTTCCTACGAGATTACCATGACGGCGGAGACTATCATATGTAATGCCGATTTCGGCTGGCTCCATATCATCATAAATGGCAGCTTTTGAACCATAATACCGATGTTCGTTTACATCCGATTTCTTGATTTCTAAATGTATGACGTTTTGTTTCATTTTAGCGGTATTTGATAATTGATTATACGTTTATACTACTTAATTGTAAAAGGGCGCCACAATAGGCTTAAATAGCTGTAGGCGCCCCTTAAATCCAAGCGCTCACGCAGCGTCGTGCGGAGCATCCATCTGCTCTCGTTTTCCAATAACGACATCCCCCATTATAGGGTCAATAAAAGCCTGCCCGTCTATCACAACACGCGAATAACGATAAAAAGCCGTAGCCACCTTATTGTACTGCGAGCCATTCAGTTTGCCCTCCTCATTGATAACCATATTCATAGTTGGGTCAAGAGTATCACAATACTCAATATAACCGTCTACAAGTTTCTGGAGTTCTTCCAGAGTAAACCATTTTTTGTTTTTAGGTTGAATTTCGCAGATATGACCATCCGCCTTGATTAAAATTGCCATAATACGTTGAATTTATTTTATTTCGTTAATAATCGGGCTACAACTGCAGCCGTAGCATCTTACCAGTCGCTTTGCGAGACCGACGACATAAGTATCAGTAGCCTTAAATACAATGCCGTCCTCCTCTGTATAGTTGAAACTGACTCCGTCCAGTATTAAAACCATAGCCACCTTGTGCTTCACACTCTGCGTCTGCCATTTTTTCATAATAAAAACCTCCTTAATTACGCTCAAAAAACTCTGCCAATTCAAATATCTGTACTCCTTTCTCGGAAAGTCGAGAAGTAAGCATCATAAAGCACCAGCACTTATATTTACGATTATAAATACGGGTATAGGTTGTATCGTCATTTTCTTTTTTCCATACAGGCCAAAGACGACCTTCGCCCTCATAGTCTTTTCCATCCCAACCACGGGTAGTTCCAAGTATCACCTTATTTGTTTTTCTATAACCGAACATTTTATTAGTATTTGCCATAACAAAAAAAATTAATGCGTTGAACTTTTTATAGCGTGCTTATCAAGCGTGCTTTCCGAATACAAAGGTACACACTTTTTCGATATATGCAAACTTAAATCGAAAATATTTTGCATAATCACCTTAAAATCTTTGGTTTGACCATAAATACTGGATAAAATTTACGTGCATAATAAGCACGCTTTATGCAATTAAATTCTATCTTTGTAGTTGTAACAACAAAAGCTATCATAATGAAGAAAAAATTCAAAACGCTCTTATCGGAGAAAATCAAAGATATGGGGCTATCGGATAAGGCAGTAGATGAACTCGTAGAGCTCGGAGTCATCGGCCTTGCAGACAACGCGTCGGATGACGACATTACAGCCAAAGTAAATTCCATTGTGCCATTTGCAAAGTCGATGCAGGCGGAATACACGAGGAAGGTACAAGAGGCGAAGCAATCGCTTCAGCATTCCACTGAAGAGGAAGGCAAAAAAGGAAGCGAGGGCGATACCACCAATCAACTTCAAAAGCTTTTAGATGACTACAAAAAGACCTTTGAGGAAAGGCTGACAACCCTGGAAACAGAGAACCAAACCTTAAAAGCCGCAAAACTGAAAGAAGCTCGAGAAGCACAGATTAGTGCAAAAGCCAAAGAACTTGGAATTCCAGACTTTATGATGAAGCGTTTCTCTGTTGCAGATGACGCCGACTACGTAAAGGAACTTACGGACTTCAAGCAAGAATTGGTAAACAACAAACTCATGCCAGAATCGGCTGCTGGCGAACAGGGAAACAAGACACAAGCAATGGCAGAAGCCGCAAAAGCTTGGGCTCAAAGTCTCCCGAATAAGTAAAACCCTTTAATCCATTTAAAATTATGGCAATTGATTTTGCAAGAACCTCGTATGAGGGACGCACTCCAGCAATCTGGAGAGGCGAATGTAAGGTTCTGCCTGGTGGCTTCAAGCCGAAGAATAACCTGGCCAAGGGTGCGGTTCTACTCAGAGCGACTCCGCTTTATGTAGATTTCTCAGATATGACTGCCGCAGTAGTCAAGGCATCCAAGGTATTGGAGGGAGGCACAACCACTAAACCACGTATCGCGAAAGGATCATATTTTGTCGTTGGTGACAAAGTAACCAAAATCGGCGGTGCAGGAACTCCAACCATTTCAGCCATCGACACATCCAATGCAGGTTATGATGTAATATCCCTTTCTGCTGCTATCACTGGGCTTGCAGCTAATGATGTCATCGCAGAAGCAGAGACCGAAGGCGAAGGTAAATATACGCCAAATATGGTAGTTGCCGCAGACCTTGAAATCAAAGACAAACTCGACACTATCGATGCTGCATACGAGGCTCTCATTCTTGAGAAGAATATCCCGTACATAGTTCTCGATAGCTGGAAACAGGGAGTATGTTTGAAGTCAAACCCGAACATTATGTTCATTAACCAGTAGTAGCTATGCCTCAGTTTCAATATTCATCAATTTTTGGCGAGCTGACTAAAAATGTACAGCTTCGTTTCGACGCAGTATCCGAGTTGCAAAAAAAGCTCTTTGATAACGTCCTTTTTGAAGATTACCTCGATTGGGATACGCCCACAATTGGTCTAAACTTCGAGGAGCTCATCGGTAAATACAATATCTCCATTGCGGCTCCAACTATCGGCGATAGTTCCAAAGAGCCTATAATGGGCACAGAGGGCTTGCAGACGCTCTCCGAGAAGATTGTTCACCACGCAATCACTCGACCAATGAAGATTGAGGACTACCGCAAGGTACTCCAAATTTTGGACTCCAAGTCGCTCAATGACACTGCCAAGACCCAGCAGCTTATCAACCTAATGTGGGGAGAAGTAAAGTCACCAGTTGACGCAATTCTTTCAAAGCTTGATATGATATTCCTTGGGGCGCTTTCAAACGAAGGTAAATTCACTTTCGATAGCACCACCAACCCAGAAGGTGGTGTACAGGGAGTAATAAACTTCAACCAGCCAAGCACCAATATAGCGACTTCTCGTACAGCTTGGACAGACGCCAACAAGGGCACCATCGATTGCTTCGAGGATGTACAGGGCATCATAGATGCCGCCGCCGATAAAGTAGCTTTCGCAAAGGTACTCTGTGACCCAGCCTTGATTAGCTATATGTGCCGTAGCACAAAGCTCAAGAAAATGGTCTGGGGTTCAGACAAGTCTGCGAGCATCCTCCAGCTTCGTGACCTTAACGAATACATGCAGGCAAACGGCTTCCCAGTATTCGTTCCTATCCGCAGGCAGGTACGCATTCAGAACGGCACTCAGAGGGCCAATTACAAGCCTTGGACGACCGCTAATATGGTATTCGTACCAGAAGGCAAGCTCGGACTTGTAAAGAACGCCTACGCAAACTCCGAACTTCGTGAAGAGCCAAATGTAGCATACAGCAACTATGGCCGCATCCGCGTATCTCAATGGGGTGTAGGGGAAACCCAAAACTCCAATGGTGTAGAGTTTACGAAAGCAGAAGCATTCGCCCTTCCAGTAATCACTGAAATGGACGGAATTTACACTCTTAAAACTCAATATCAGTAGTAGTGTATATGGATAATTTATCAGCGTTGAGAGGAATATGTAATGCAATTTGCAATACATTTTACCCAGACCGAGCAGCACTTGAAGTGCTCTTATTCAACGAAAGCATCAGCCCGACAGATGACGCATTTCCGAAAGATAGCAGGCTTCTTAAGATTGCTATCAAACTCGTACACGGGTATGTAGAATCAAGTCGATCCGAAAACGGCGTATCAACCTCGGTTAATGCAGATGCTGTCGACAAGAATATCCGCTTTTGGTGCGAAGACTATGGGCTCGACGCTGATGAATATGTCCTAACACAAAAGACCATTGAAGACGGCTCAAATCTTTGGTAAAATGCGAACGAACGGCTTGCTCTATATCCAGAGGGCTTCAGTTTCCAAAGAAGCTGAAACGACAACCTTTGACGAGGACGGAAACCCAATAGAGAATAACTCTAAATGGTGTGGTCCGCTCCCCTGCTCAATAATGACTATCACAGACAACCGAATGGGGATTTATGAAGATGGGCATTATCGTGCTTGCTCTTTCTGTATCTTGCTCGATAGTATGGAGTTCCCATGTAGAAAGGCGGATATGGTAAAACTTGTACGACAAGGCGAAGACCTCGGAGAGTTTGCAGTTCAGAGCATAGAACTAATAGAGTCCGTCGGAAGAGTTAAAATGATAGTGTAACGTGGCAAAGACGAAATCTGCTATCATTGCAAAATTCAAGGTATCTGATGTAGCGGCGAAACTGAATACGACCACAGAAAAAGTCGTTCAATCCGTTATTGAGACCTTCGAATATGTAGGAGAGCAGTGCGTCAAATACGCAAGAGACAACGGCAAGTATAACGATATTACAGGTAATCTTAGAAGCTCAATCGGGTATGCGATACTTCGGGCAGGCAAGATAGTTAAAATCTCCACATCAGCCCAATTTAGCGGCGAGAAAGGGGATGGCTCGAAAGGCGTTGCAGAAGCAGAAGCCTTTTTACGCAAGTTCGAGGGAATGTTCCCCAAAGGTATAGCGTTGGTTTTAGTGGCAGGAATGGACTATGCCGTCTACGTAGAAGCGATGGAAACCAAAGATGTACTTACAGGAGCATATCTAAAAGCAGAGAAACTCGTACCGATGCTTTTAGCCCAAATAGGCATTACGAAGAAATGATAAAGTCAGAAAAGAACATAGAGCGCGACCTTTTCAGGCTTATAAAGGCAAGCCCTCTGGCAGAAATGGTAACTGGTAGCGTGTACCGAAAGGACATGCGCCCAGACAATTCTTCGAAAGAAGATATTGTAGTCAAATTTCTCGCAGGAGAGGAAGGTCAAATACAGACAGGCATTGTGGTCGTGAATATCTATGTCCCAGACATCACATCGAAACAATACTCACACCCAATTGAAAACACAAAGAGGGTGGAAGAAATTGAGGACGCAGTAATAGCCTTCGTAAAGGATTGCAAGGACAATGAATATCTATATGAGCTGGATAGCTCTCCAATATCACTATCAGTACAAGACCTTTTCCAACACGTGGTCTATTCAAGAATAAAGTATAAACGAATAATTGATTAAGTATTATGGCATCAACTGACACTCTAATCATGTCTTGGTCTAAATGTAAGATTGAGATAGGTAAAACAGGAGAATCTGACGCAATGGCTACAACGCTTGAAAGCATTGGAACCATTAAAGATAAGTCAACTTCTCTAACTGCAGAAGACGGAGAAAAACTCGAGGCCAAAGCATCTGGCGGTATTGTAGTCGCAACTGAAGAGGGTGAGCACAAATACACTATCACCACTCGTGTGATGGAAATGGATTTTGCAAAAGAATCCGCTCTAACAGGTGCAACCCTTGACTCGGCAAAAAACGAGCTGACAGTCAAGACAAACATCATCGATGATAGTTACTCTGTCAAACTGACCCCAAAGAATATCGGGGCAATTGGCATTAAAGCGCCTAAATGTCACGTAATCCTCAAGCCAGGGACATCCGAGGAAGAAGGTAACTATGTTGACATTACATTCGAAATTCTTGCAACTGCAGGCGGCGTTCTATACACCAAGTTCAAAGTAAAGGCAGACGACTGGAGTTAGACCTTCGTTTCTCTCTATAAACTCCCCATGCTGCAGGGGGCAATCTGCAGCACACGGCACTATCGTTCAATGGCAGGACAACAAAGACTATTACTGGGGCGGTTAGTTCTTCGTAAATAAGGGTTCGAATCCTTTTAGTGCCACTTCATCAATAAATATACGCTATGACAACAGAACAAAAAGTTGCATCTGCAATACTCAATAAACCCGTATCCGAGATTGAGATAAACGGAGTCGTATATCCTATCTCACGTCCAGCGATAAGTACGCTTATCCTTGTCAGTGAAATCATCAGCACGCTTCCAGTAATTGAGCGCGTCAAGAACGAAGAAATAACAAATTCAGTACTTCACAATGCAAAAGATTTCAAAGCTCTTGGAGACATAGCCGCAGTACTTATTTTAGGGCGCAAAAACCTTACGGAAGAGCGCGAAGTAGTAGAGATAGCCGAGCGCAAGATATGCGGCTTTATAAGGCTAAAAAAGCACATAAAACGCAAAGTTGTAGTTGATAGAAAAGCCCAACTCGCAGAAGCCATACTTGACGAAGTAACGCCTTCAGTATTAAACAAGATAATAATAAAACGGCTTACCGATATGGAGATAGGCGATTTTTTCGCCATTACCACTTCCCTATCAGAGGCAAACATTCTGAAGCCGACCAAGGAAGTGGACTAAACGATAGTATATGGGCAACAATTTTCGGAATCTCAAAAAACCTCGGCATCAGCATCGAAGAAGCCCTGGATAACATAAGCTACGTGAACGCAATAATGTTCAGCCGTTCCATCCCAATGTATGGAGATAAGCCAGAAGACAAGCCAGTATATGAAGACTCAAAAGATGCTAATATAGTTGGAAGATTTGATGACTTCGAAGAAGATGAAATTATAGTAAGAAGATGAGCGATAACACCAAGTTACAATATGGCATAGTCCTATCAACCGAAGAGCTTGACAGAGCAGTCGAGCACTCGGTTTCCGAGTTTAAGAAGCTCTCAAGCGAAGCGGAATCAAGCGGCTCCAAGATATCCGAATCTTTCAAGAATATAGGAGCGATAGTCGGAGTAGGATTTTCTGTGCAGCAAGCATATCAGTTTATCAACGCAGTGGTTAAGATGCGTGGAGAAATAGAGTCCCTGGAAATCAGTTTCCAAACGCTCCTTGGGAGTAAAGAGAAAGCCGACGAACTCTTCGGCTCTATCCGTAAGTTTGCAGCCAGTACGCCAATGATGCTAAAAGACTTGGCTGCAGGTGCTCAAACGATGCTCGGTTTCAATATCGAGGCGGAAAAAGTAATGCCAATGCTGAAGGCAATAGGAGACATCGCAATGGGTGACAGCGCAAGGTTCAATTCACTCACCCTGGCATTCTCCCAGATGTCAGCCACAGGCAAACTCATGGGGCAAGATTTGCTCCAGATGATTAACGCTGGGTTCAATCCACTTGCAACTATAAGTGAGCAAACAGGAAAAAGCATCTCCGAACTAAAAGACGAGATGTCCAAAGGTGCCATTTCAGCAGAGATGATCCAACAAGCATTCCTCGATGCGACTGCCGAAGGTGGCAAATTCTATAATATGCTCGAGAAGCAGAGCCACGGAATGAGAGGCGCTCTATCCAATCTACAAGGCGCCTGGGATGATATGCTTAACGACATAGGAACGATAATTCAAGACATCACCGTTAACGGTGTTCTTCAAGCCACAGAACTTGTCAAGCATTATGAAGATATCGGAAAAGTTATCGCCGAACTTGTAGGGGTTTATGGCACGTATAGAGCCGCCTTAATGGTGTGTAATGTCGTGACTATCGCAGCTACCGAAGCGGCCAAAGGGTACACTTTGGCGCAACAACTCCAATATCGCTGGTCAATCTTAATGGAAACCGCCCAGAAAGCCCTCAATAAGACTATGCTCAAGAATCCATATGTAGCAGTAGCCGCAGCAGTAACCGCACTCGCGTATGGGGTTTATAAGCTTTTAACAGCCACTTCTGACACCGAGAAGGCGATGAAGAAGCTCGATAAAGCAGAAAGAGATGTCGTTAAAGAGATGACTTCAGAAAGGGCTCAAGTAGATGCACTCTTCGCCAGGCTAAAAGCGGCAAAACAAGGAACGGAAGAATACAACGCCGCCAAGTCTGCCATTATGAGCAAATATGGCGAATACTTGAAGGGATTAGGTGATGAAAAGACGGCATTAAACGATATCGCACTTGCCTATAAGACTATTACAGAAAAAGCCACAGAAGCGGCGAAAGCAAGAGCTTATGACAAGTACACGACAGAAGCAGCAGATGATTATGGTGAAAGCATCGGTAAAATCCGAGAGAGGGTAAAAAAAGAACTTGAGAAGAAATATAAAGGCCAGACAGACGAAGACGGAGTATCTCTCGCAGAGACATACTACTGGAAGATTGTCCCCGTTTTGGAGGGGACAGAAGAAGTCACAGAAGACATACGGACCATCATCGATGACTTCGAGGAAGTGACCCTTCAAGCCAATGGAATGTTCGGTACAACGACAACTCTCACCACAAATAGCCTTGAATCACTCATACAAAGAGCAAATAACGCCAAGCAAGCATTCGATGCATCTGTAGAACAAGCAACCATAAGGTTCGGTAATAAAGCGGAGGATAAACCAGATACAAGCCCCCAAACGACGAACAATAATACCGAAACCTTACCTCAAGAAGAGATTACCAAGCGCAAGAAAGCAGCCGACGAGCTCGCAGAAGCAGAGAAAGAGATGTGGTTCAAGGTACGTGAAGCAGAACTCGGCTCAATGGCAGAAAGCACCACTCTCAAACTCCGACAAATTGAACTCGACAAAGAACAGACACTCGCGGCAATCGATAAGGAACAAAAAGCGCTTGAGAAGAAGGCAAAAGAAGCAGGAGTAGCACTCTCGCCAGAAACCTATGCACAACTCAAGCAAAGGCGTGGGGCGGCAGAACACACGGCAGACCTTCAGAGTTCTGAAGTACTCAAGTCAGAGATGGAAACAATCATCTCCAATTATGGAACAACGGCAGAAAAGATTGAGCTGATCATATCTCAGATGAACGAAGAGATTGCAGACAAGGAGGCTCTTCTCACCGAAGATATTTCTGACGAAAACAAAAAACGGATACAGAACTATATCGAGACCTTAAAGAAGCAGAAAGAAGTTGAGATTGCTCAACTCAAAGCTGATGAAGTTTCCACATACGGCAATACCAGACAAAAGCGCACAGCCACCGAGGAATTCTGGGAGGCACAAATAGCAGCTGCTCCAGAGAGCATAAGAGCAGGTATAGAGAAAGCATTCCAGCAGGCAATGGCTCAACTCAACATGTCCGATTTTAAGGCTCAAATTGACTGGGATGGAGTCTTCGGCAATCTCGGACTCCAATCGGCGAAAGCCATAGCCGAGAATATCAAGAATGTGAAGGATTACTTGACATTAAATCGCGAGAACCTCGGCATTGATGAAATCAAAGAACTGGAGACCGCCATATCGAATATGTACTCCGAACTGGAGGGACGTAACCCATTTATGGCAATAGTCATCGGAGCAGGTGAAATAAAATCCGTAAAGAACGACATCGTAAATGCGCTGAACGAATATAACACTGCACTGACGGAACAGGCCAAGGCAGAGCAAGACTTCGCCAATCAGAAAGCAGAACTCGACAAGCAACTTACGGAAGGTAAACTCCAGCAAGCCGAGTACGACGAAGAACTCGCAATTGCAGAAGGTAAAGTCGGAGATGCAGAAGATAAAGTCAAGGATAAGACGGCACAACTCACTTCAGCTCAAAACAGAGCGACAACCGCAATAAAGAAAATGTATGAATCCTGCAGAACACTTGCAGGACAAGCATCGGGAATAGCCAGCAACTTTGCAGAAGTAGTAACACTTTTTGACGATACGCTCGGACAATCACTCAATCAAGCTATCGCAGATATTACGGATTTAGGCGAATCCGTAATGGATATCGTAGATGCTCTCGCAAAGACTGGCGAAGATATAGTACTTGATTTACAGGATACAGCCGAAGGGGTTTCACAAGCCATAGAAAAAACCAGCGAAGCCACTTCTGAAGCCATTTCAGCCGCAGAAGCCGCATCAGTAATACTTCTAATCGTAAAAGCCGTTATCAAGGCCGTAACGCTGGTTTTTAACGTCGTAAAGCAGAATACGGATGCGACAAAAGAATACGAAGATGCGGTACATCAACTCGAAGTAGCCTTTGAACGGCTGAATGATGCCGCAAGGCTTGATGCACTACAAGGCGTATTCGGGGATAACGACTATGGTAAACTAAAAGCATATACCGAGCAACTCAGAGAAGCGGCCAATGCCGCAAAAAACCTTAGTAGTCAGTTCGGAAGTAAAAAAACAATCTTCAGTTGGGGGGCAGCCCTTTTCCGTCCTTTTGATGGTATCGCATCTTCCCTTGCCAATATAAAGACAATACAGGGCGACCTTATCGCTGATATGCGCTCTGGGTGGCAGAAGTTCTGGGGCTCGGAGAAAAATATCGTAAAAAAAGACTTGGCAGATTTCTACGACGAGCAAGGCAATCTCAATGTCGAGGAACTCAAGGCGTGGTATGATCAGTATGGCGAATACCTTGATAGCGCAACAAAGTCAAGGCTTGAAGCACTAATAGAAGAAGGAGAACGACAGAAGGAAGCACTCGATGGATTAGAAGAATATGCCACCAGTATCTTCGGGAATATGGGGTCTGACATAGCAGATGTAATATGCGATGGCATTCTTGCTGGTAAAGTCGCTTTCGACGACCTCGAGGATATAGGGCTCAATATTATAGACAAGCTGGCCAGAGAAATGGCTCAAAGTTTCATTCTTGAAAGTTACCTCAATAACTTCAAAGGAGAGATGCAGAACGCCTTAATGGGACTGGGAGAAAAGAGCATTACAGATGTAATAGCAGAGATTTCCAACGGCCTTCCGCGAGCAGTAGAAAGCGTCACGCAAATGGTCGAAGCTATCTATGATAGTGCCGAAGAAGCAGGAATGAATATCGACAAGCTCAAAGAAAAAGAGCGCGAAACATTGTCAGGTTCTGGAATTGCAGCAAGCCAGGAAAGCGTCGATAACCTTGATGCGCGAATGACTACGATGCAGAGTCACACATACTCACTGATGACAGGACAGCAAGAGCTAATAGCAACCAGTTCTATGATATTGCAGAAGGTATCGGACATCGAACAGCACACAGGGCGTTCTGCAGATACTTTGGATGAAATCAAAATGGGCGTATCAAAAGTTAAATCCGCTATTGACGACATAAGTCTCAAAGGCATAAAAATGAAATAGCGAATGGTGAACAATTTCAGTGTTAATGGAGTTCCAGGATCTAACTATGGAGTATTCCTTACCCAGAACGGATATAAGGATATTTTCGCATATCCATCTGTTAAGAATATCGAAATAGTAGAATGGGAAGACGAGGACTGCGAAGAGGCAGATTTATCGGATGTCAAAATAGATAGTCGTAGAATAAGTCTAACATTCGGATACACATCTCGAGATAGGCTAAAACGCTTTCTTCAAAGCATACAAACGGAAGCGCCGCAATCCTTCACTTTTTCAGAAGTAGGAATAAATGTAAATCTACGATTGACATCCGCTGGTTCACTTGACAGGCTTAACAATGTCGGAACGATAACGCTACATTTTACGGAAGATAGTCCAGTAATACCTTCTGATATTGAGCTCGAAGATTTTACCTTTGCTGGGTCAAATGTGACACAACGAGGATATTATATCAATGATATTGACCTCGCTCGCCTTGGGTGCTGGGTACTTGATGGCACAGACCAAAGCCTTGAAGAAGCAGATACAATTAAGCCTAATCTTGTCATCGAGAGTGAATCTATATCTGGACAAACATACCTTAAAAGGACAAGCGAAAGTAACCAGCCAATAGCGAGTCGCGATTTCCAAGTCCGTATTCTAATCAACGACACGATAGACAACGCGGTGAGTTTTTGGAAAGCCCTTTATTCAGCCATTTCAAGCCCAGGAGGGCAGATTATAAAGGCAGATAACATCAACTATCCCTGCTATTACAAAAGCGCAAATGTGAGCCGTTTTGACGTCGTCAATAAAAGAGGTTGGCTGGAGATGACCTTAAACTTCAGACTGACAGCAAGACCATACAAAGATAATAGTAACAATTAAAAAGCATATAAAAGATGAAACGCAGAATCGGAAACGACCTCCCCATTGAGGTTAATGTAACAAGGTTCGGAGAGCCAGAGAATCTCAATGACTACTCCACCCTTGCCGTGCGAATAAAATCAGCCTATGGCGATTTTGTGCCATTTGACTTTATGGTAGATGGAAACACCATTAAAGGCGTATTCTATGGGAAAGACCAGAAGATGACTGGTGACTACATTATAGAGCTTGTCAAGAATGCAGGCGAGGTCGGTATGATAACATTAGACCAAACAATAGTGACATTAGTTGACAGGACAGCCAAAGAACAAGACATCGAAGATTGCGAGATAATAGATATTGATATAACCACTGGTAAAAACGGATTATCCGCCTACGAACTGGCACGCACGCAAGGCTTCGAAGGGACACTTGAAGAATACCTTGACTCACTCTATGGGCCTTTCAGAATTGGTTCTGGCAAAGATAGTGCACAAAACAAGCGCGGAGTTGCTACTGGAGTAGGAGCCACCGCAATAGGAGCGAATGCCATTGCAAGCGGCGATTATTCCTTTGCCGAAGGGTCGAAAGGGATTAAATGTGGATTTAAGGCTGTAAAAAACAAAACTGGACAATATATCTGTACGGATTGGACTTTTGTATATATCCTATTCCCATATATTAAAAAACTCTACCGCGTACCACCAGTCGATGCAACGCCAGACGATATAGCAAATATAACTTTCGTATCTGAAAGAATAGTCGAGTCCGACAGAACTCTAACAAAAGACACATGGTATATCTATCCAGAAGCTGTAGGCATAGGCTCGCACCAAGAGGGTGACGGACACGCTTTCGGGAAGAATAGCCATGCAGAGGGGATTATGACCATAGCTCGTTCTTCTTCTCATGCAGAGGGATATGGCACAGTAGCATTTGGAAACGAGGCTCATGCAGAGGGATATGGCACAAAGGCATCTGGGTCCCCTTCCCACGCAGAAGGGGAATACACCGAAGCAGGAGGTCAGGCTTCCCACGCAGAAGGGCATTATACTAAAACACAGAACCAAGGAGAGCACGCGGAAGGTTGGTTTAATAAATCAAACGATCGCACTCTGCATTCCATTGGTATAGGTTATTCCGAAAAAAATAGAAAGAACGCCTTTGAAGTTATGGGAAATGGCGATACCTTCCTCTATGGGCTTGGCGGATATGACGGAACGAACCCAGATAAGGCAAACACCATACAGCAGGTAATAGCCGCGGCAACGACTGGTGGTGGCACATTCTTGGGCTTGCTAAACCCAGACGACTCTGCACCAGAGAGCACGGAAGGGGGCTTTTATGTATCTACCGAAAAAGGGCAATACTTCAATGGTTTTTGCCTCAAAAATAACTTTCTGCTCATTTGGACTAACCAAGACGACAAGTGGAGATGCACCAAGATACGCATCAAAGCCAAGCCAGCCCCACAGATGGTGCTATGGAGGCACCTGCCGTTAGAGAGCGATGGGTCGTGCTGGTATTTCATAAAAACAGATTTAGGGATACGGGCCAAACAAGCCAGCGTATTTTATGGCGGCAATCTTTTTATGAACGAAAAAAGGCTTCTGGAAATAGAAAGTAGCGACTATCCTACCTCGGGCTTAAAAAGATTTATATCAGCGTTATGTTCAGGCGGTGTTTTTGTTAGAGGTCCATGGGATTTTTCAGACATTAAGAACGGAGATGCTGCCACGGATGACGGGATAGCCCATGAGATATTAGAGAGAGTAAGCCGTCATTGGGTAACGGGTGATGAAAGCAGCAGATTATCTGGAATCAAATGCAAATCCACAAAAGTAATGTATGATTTTAAGACGAGATGCGTGCGAAATATCGAGAAAGTCAAATATGACCCAATTGATAACACATTTAAGAATTACCACCGTCTTGTGATCGCAAGGTGGAAAAAATACGGAAAAAAGAGGATAGAAAATGGTATTATTTATACGGAGAACTACACGAAATATCAACGTATTATCGGTGGTAGCGAAGACGACTCTGTCATGAACCTTGTTTGGTATTCACGGAAATGCGGCAAAAAAAGTAGTACCAGATGGAAGCAGAATGACAACGTTTGTTTATCTGGAGGGGATGGCCCAAAATCATTACTTATACAAACCCATGCTTATGATGGAATCCTTAAACGCTATTTAATAGAATAAAAAAGGCGTAGATAAAACACAAGTAGCCACATGCTCATTCAGTGTTCATCAAATACGCCCTCATTCACAAAAATAACAATTTTTCTAAAAACAAACAAGTATGAAAAAGATTTTTAATGCAATTTGGAAGTATGTAGCCGTGGACGGGCTACTGCATTTCCTCGTATGTTACGCAATCGTAATCACCTTTACACTTGCCGACCCAAGCGTATTCCCTATCGCTGGTACAATGGTGGCAGTCTTTTGTGCTTTCTTTAAGGAGGCTTGGGATATTTCGTTCAAGCATCAAGACAAGAATGCGACGATACACGATGCTATATTCGATATTTTAGGCATAGCCGTAGCAATCGGCGTATGCTATTTGTTGAAATAAATAAAAAGCACTACTTTTGCGTATGAAGCAAAGTAGTTTCATACTAAGTCTTTACATTCTCGGCTTATCTTTTCTGGGAATCATAGGGGTTGACTCAACACCACAAACGAGTTCCAATCCTTATGGTTCCGATAACGTCACACGAGCACAAAAGCTCGATTTAGAAGATTGCGAGATTTCAATACCTAAACGACCATCTCGTACCGATACAATAAAACCCACATCAGTTCTTACGTATCTTCGGGTCCCAATTCATTCATATAACCACGAGTATGTAGGCAGCGGTTTTCAAACGCAGATAAGCAGCTATAATGTTTCTCTTGACAAATGGGAGTTAGACAAGCAGCACTCTATAATATCTAAACAAAGACGATTAGAATTTAAATTAGGCATTGGTCCAGGGCTAATATATGCCCCATTCGCGCAGCGATTTACGCTGAGATGGGGCTTTTTCTATGGACGGATAAATAAATTCTAATAATCGTTAATACATGAAAAAATCAGAGATGTTCGACATCCTCGCCGACAAGGTGAGCGAGGTCTGCCAAGTTAAACTTGATTACATAATAAACGGATGCAAAACACAAAGCGTTGTTGATGCAAGAATGCTCCTTATCCAATATTTAAGACGAGCAGGACTATCGAGTGACGATATAGCCCTTATTATTTTACGCAAGAACCAAGGCGATGATATGTATTGCCCACCAATTGAGATACTGAAGAACAAAGCAAAAGGCATAGACAAGATATTCAACCAATACACGAATAGATGCTCGCAATCCTATATGTTCAATCTAATGTCCATCGAAATACGAACTTATTTCCGCAAAACTTACGCAGATTTTTACCAAGCAGGTATGAAAGAACTACCTAAAAGATAGTAAGCAATTCGGTATCTAATTATTTTATACCTTATTAGAAAGTACCGACCTTTGCATTACGGTTAATGTTGACCGCAACTCAAAACCAATAGTATTATGGAAGGTTCACTTTCTACTGCTGATTTCCTCGCTCTCGAGAATAGAGGATACGGCTATTGCCACCACAAAGACCATAGTGGGCAAAGGGCTACTGGTATCGGCCTTGCGGCTGGATTAGGCGGAGGCGCACTGCTTCTCGCTATTGCAGGTTTATGGGGCTTAAATAAAGCGTCAGAGGCACGTAACCACGGAGCACTCGCTGGTATTGCCAGCCTTACTGCCGCTCTTGGGTCTGTAAACAACAATGTAAACGCCAACAGACAGGCAATCGAATTGGCTCTTGCTAATGAACGCTTAAGCCGCGAGAAATGGCAAGCAGACCAGATGCCGACAGTCCAGTCATACATTGATGTACAGGCAAGCCCAGCCGCACAATCATCAGCAAGTGCTGCAGCAGAAGCTGCCGCTTACGCACGATTGTACAATAACGGAGGAATCAACTCCGCTATCGGAACGGATAGCTTCTTAAAGGTTCAGCGCTATTCAGCGCCAGTACCTTGCGGATGCGACACCTGCAATGGTTGAGTACCATCAGAGGATTAGGGTAAGGAATATGACCTGCCCTAATCCCTTTTAAGAAAAGTAGAATATGTTTCATAAGAAAAAGGTTTCCGTTGATATGATTGTCCCTACCTCCAAAATATCGCTGAAGATATCTTGTCTTTCTGCTTGTGAAAACAACATCGAGAAAGCAGAAAAATTATACAACTACCTATCCGCGGACATAGCGTCTCTGCCAGATTTTGACCCAATACAACCAACGGGACTGCAAAGGGTAAAAGACGGAGCGAACGAAATACTCGGCTGGATAAATCAGCACCAGGAAGACTTCACAAAAGGATTATCCATATTGCAATCGTTACGAATGAAGTCTAATCCTATCCAAGGGGCAGAAGTTTCAGCTCCTCCAATACCAGAGTTATGATACAACCGCAAAAAGTCAGTTTCTACGTTTATTGCGAGAACGAAGAAGATGCTCCCACCCTGGAGAAGATACTTCACGATTTTGTTGCAGGACAATATAAGCAAGGCACACTCGTAACAGCCAAGAAACTGATTACTATAATAAACAAACTGAACAATAACCCATTAGTCTCACATTTTCTAAATGGATAATAAAGTTACAAATATATTTGAAAAGATACTCTACGGGCAAAAGATATGCAACGACAATATCGTCATACTCAACGATAAAATCGACGCAATTATCAAAATGCTTTCAGTTGTAGAGGAAGCCGAGCCTAACACCGCTGGCGCGACAAAAGAGTAATAATAAGCGGTATAAAACAATTTATATTATGGCTAATTCAGCAATTATCACTCCCGTACTGGCAGCTGGTTCCACGATCACACCATATCTATTCCAGGTGAACATCAGCCAACGTCTTTGCAATGCCACATGTGCTGCACAGACGCCAGTCTTTAACCCAGTATTCTCCCTTGTAGGGTTCAGCTCCCTTGGAGATAACTGCTATGTAGCGACCATTCATGTAGAGGGCGTAATAGCCTACATACCTTGCAATGGAACGCATTGTTGTACGAAGACACAACTCATCTCCCAGAATTTCACGATACCATTTGCCTCTGCCACGGCACCGACATCTGTGTCGATAACCCAAGGGACAGCAGTAAACGCCGTAGCGGTGGCCGCTTGTCAGAGTTGCTCTCGCAACTTTGTTTCCGAAACCCCTTTAATGCTCTCCGTAGCATAATGATTTGGATAGCGTTAATAGTGATGATTTGTGCGACGACCGCACAACACTTGGGCATAACGGAAGCCATTGCCGAAGTCTGTACAAGGATTGCACAATGCGCAAAATGCTGCTCTTTCTGGCTATGCCTAATAATTCTTTCACTATGTAGGTGCAACCCTATCATCACTATTGCGCTGTCTTTATTGGCTGCATATAGCAGTTACTGGTTCGGATTATTTCTCATTATTTTAGATAAATCATACACGAAGCTATGGCAAAAAGTAAAACAGATAAACAGAACAACGCACCGAAACCGATGAAGCCTGTTCCATATAAACCAATACCGAAATTCCGTAGTGCGTGTCCAAATTGCAATTAACGATGGATTACAAAAGTATTATAACAGAAGCAAAAAAGGCAGGCTTGACGAATGAATCCACAATGTGGGATAGCATCGAACAAGTCTCCAATATGCTCGAAACACTCAAAGAAAAGCATAGCGGTCTTTACTGGCAGTTTATGCACGAGCAATACGGAATTCTTTTTCATAACCATTATGGCAAAGAGTTCGCAGAACACGATGCCTCATGCATTGAATACACAGATAAAGACGGAATATCGCACTCTGGACCACACTGGACTATCGACCAAATCACAGAACTAACTTCGAGTTTTGAATTCGACTCAAGTGTGACTCCATACGATAAGTATGTTGCTTTCAATGCGGCATATGCAGACCTATGCAAGCATTTTGACGAAGAACAAATAATCCAAATGGGCTATGACTTCTTCTTCGCCGACGAAGACTGGAAAGGTGGACCTACGAAAGTTTGGCAATATATGCGACTCAATTATGAATAAAGAAACAGCAGAAAATTTGTTTGCGGAATTAAAAGACTTCATCATCAACAATTCAGAGACAGATGGCGAAACAGCAATAGCTCTACTACGCAAACTCAACTCATTTCTTTACTACATGAATTTAGAGCTTTTCTAACATCTTTAAGACCACGAATATTCGTGGTCTTATTTTTCTTTTTATACGCGCTTGTTAAGCACGCAATAATTACTAATTTTGTGACATAAAACACAGAAATAGATGATTACGATAAACCTCCCAAACAAAGACACCCTAATCGTTCAACCAGACGATAGTTCATACAGGTACAGAGCCATTATGGGAGATGACTCTCTGACATTGAAATTCGCCTTGAATATAGCAATCGAGGTTCCACTCGGCTCTTATATAGAATACGACGGGGTGAAATACATTCTATCAACGCCAGCTACGTGGAAAAGGATAAGTAAAGATTATATCGAATACACTCTCGTATTATACGGGCCGCAGGAATCACTCAAAAAATATAGACTACGGAATCTACAAGACGGGCGCCTTAAGTTCAGTATGTGCGCCACTCCAGCAGAGTTCATAAAAATGCTGACCCAGAGCATTAACCTCCATGGCTTGGGTTGGCAGTACCAGTGCACCATAGAAGCAGAGAATAAGACCATAGAATTCAACCAAAATAGTATTTATGATGCGCTCGCACTTGTTGCAGAAACATTCGAAACAGAGTTCGAGGTGCTCGGAAGTAAAGTAATAAAACTGGGGAAAGTTGAATACTACAAAGATGATCCGTTACCACTCTCGTATGGAAAGGGGAACGGATTTATGCCAGAGACTGGAAGGTCAAACACAACCGACGAAACACCAATATCGACACTTTATGTCGTAGGCGGAACGCAAAATATAGACAGAAGCAAATATGGAAGTGACACCCTGCACCTCCCCAAAAATAAAGACCTCAATTACAATGGCAAGGTTTTCAGAAGCTCGCCAGATGGGTTATCCGTTTCTATCGTAGGTACAACCTCAAGCATTGAGAACGAAGATAGTATCGAATTGTCAGATATTTATCCGCGTCGAATTGGAGAAGTAACGGATGTAATAACAGTCAGCGTTGATAAAAATTTCTATGACATCATAGATGACACAATCCCCGATAGCCTAAATTACAAAGACTATCTCATAGCAGGAGAAGACTTGACAATAATATTCCAAAGTGGGATGCTTGCTGGACGAGAATTCAAAATCAACGACTATATACACGAAAAAGATGGCAAGGCAGTACGCAGGTTTGAGATTACACCAGAAGAGATTGACGGACAAGCAATGCCTTCAGAAACCTACATTCCAGTCATAGGCGATAAATATATAATCTTCGGGTGTTCGATGCCACCAGCTTATATCGCAGACGATGCCAATCAGAAAGGTGCGGAATGGGAACTCTTCCAGGAGTCCGCAAAATACCTTGACGAAAGAACAGAATTCAAGTTCACCTTCACTGGAGAATTACAAGGTAAATATGTACGAGACCACTATGAGAGCATCGCACATAGAATTGTACTCGGAAACTACATACACTTCTCTGACACCGACTTTGCACCCGATGGAGTAGATGTCCGAATAACAGGTATAAAACAATACCTGTATAGTCCACTCTCCCCTATTATTGAGATTTCCAATAGTGTAAGTACTGGGGCAATCAGTTCTGCACTAAAAGAGATACCACAGCAGGAGGTTGTCATTGAAGATAACTATAAGAAATCTATCGGGTTTACAAAACGCAGATGGAGAGATGCACTCGAAACTTCATCAGCTCTAATAGACGCGAAACTCTCCGATTTCGGAAGTGCCATCAATCCCATCGTAGTTCAGACTATGCAGATGCTTGTCGGGGATAAATCCCTGCAGTTTCGTTTCGTAACGAATAAGACAGCCCCCGTAGTTGCAGAACACCGCGTGACCTATGATGAAACGACGGGACAACTCACAATTGACGCAGGAATAATCCAGCATATGACACTGGGCATTGATACTATCACAACTGAGCATAAAGTATCAGAATATAAGTTCTGGGCGCTGCCCTCGCTCACGACAAGCAGCCTTAAAGGAGAATTGTCCGACAAGAAGTATTACTTATACGCCAAGTGCGACAAAGCCTCCGAAAACGGCGTTTTTGTGCTTTCTATGACCGCAATCGGAATGGAAGCAGTGGAAGGATATTACCACCTCCTCGTCGGCATAGTCAATAGCGAATACGATGGGACTCGCTCCTTTGCGCCGCTATATGGGTTCACCGAGATACTTCCGTCGCAGATAACGACCAAGCGAATAGCATCCCCAAGCGGAGAACTTGACATTGACCTTGAGACAGGAACGATAACAGGGGAAATGCACTTTAAGCCTGGTTCTTCTGGACTTGGCAATATAGACGAGTTCAATCAAGCCGTGGAGAAAATCAACGGATCCGTACTATCCGTTATTGTCGAATATGCTCTCGGAGACTCGGAAACGGAAGCGCCTACTGGTACAAACATTTGGCACCAGACCGCACCAGCATGGGAAAGCGGAAAATACATGTGGCAGCGAACTACTACCACATACGTAGGCGGAGGCTCGAACACATCTCAACCAACTTGTATATCTGGGGCAAAAGGCGACCCTGCAGATAATATCATTTCTATTCAAGAACTCTATATTCTAACCAATTCGGCAGTAATTCCAGCAAAGCCAACAAGCGAAGTGACTGAAGAAGGAGATATTGTTAATACCTGGACAAAGACGTGCCCGACCTTTAGAAGCGGACACCGATACTTCATCTGTAGCCAGATGAAACTCGAAAGCGGTAAACTCGTCTGGTCCGATGTCGTAGCAAATAACGACGGCAAAAGTCGTATATTCTACACAGAAGAAGGACAGCACCCAGAGCCACCATACAATGTTGGTGATATATGGGCTTGTGCCAACGGGACATTCACCACAAGTTCGGAGATAGTTGGGAGCGGTTCTGGCTTTATAATAACAGACGATGGCACGGCAAGCTCGGATGAAGTGCAGGTCGAAGTACTCAACGAAGCACTAATTTGTATCAACCAAAAACCAAACAATAGTAGTTCGGACTTTGATATAGCAGACTGGACACCAATAGGAGCATGGGCAAAGACAAGCGACTTTGAGTACCTAAAAAAGGCTCTTAATCCCGACTCAAGCCTCGATGTGTATGGTGGACTCCTTCTTGCGAATATCATCGGTATAAAGGACGCCGAATCCAACGTGAAAGCCATTCTCAATGCGCTTACCAATATTGCAACTCTTAAAGATGACGAACACGGGATAATCAACTATGCGTCGGGTATATCAGGAACGATAAGCCAAGGCGCTGCTAAAAGCGCAAAGACACGCATCTATGAAGATGGGACCATATACACGGAAATGCTCAAGGCGGTCGGTGGAGAGTTCTCTGGCGTATTCAAATTGCCTTTTACTTACCTTGACCATACTACACTGCTACCGACTGATCCGAGCAGTATTCTTCTTGGAGGACCATATAACCGCGGCCAAGAACTTCTTGAACTCCCCAATAATGACGCGTTCAATGGCTGGAGACTCATCGTGGTGTGCCAGCCAAAATACACAAAATCGGAACTATCCTCTTTCATAAAAGGGAAAATCAGAATACCAGAGAAAGACTACACTTCTAATGGTTCATATGTCCCATATTATGCATCAGAACTGAACCCAAACGACAAGTATGCCTATTTTGAATTTATCTATTTTCCAAAGAGTGGCGCATCCAAGGTCCATGTGGGCGGATGGGTTCTTGTAGATTATATAGGCGTAAATATTACAATGACTCAAGCAACAGAATAATATGAATATAGTAACAAAGGAAAGGTCACAACTCACGAAGCGCGAGGAGCTGACTGGCGAAGAACGCCTACCAATAAATGGCTATGAATACATAACTCCGTCACAAATCGCCAAACTTTTTGGTGGTTCAGAAGAGGAGATAACCGAGCTGCAAAACCAGGTCACGAACAATAAAGAAGCGATAGATAAACTTAATGGAGATGACACCACAGCAGGCTCTGTAAGTCACAAGATAACCAAGGCGATTGAAAAGCTCGATGTGATAGACAATACGAGCGAGGAAGTAAATGGTGTTTCAGTCACGGTTCTTGAAACAGACGGAAAAGTTAGAAAGCCAGTCGTTAACATAAAGCCAGGAGACGTTGCCGCCAACGATACCAAACTGGTGACAGGAGCTGCCGTAAAGCAAGCCATCGATAAGGGACTTGCGAACAAAGTAATCTATGGAGATACAATATTAAGCACTAATCCATTCATACAGAAGTCATCTCTGTACATTTCAAAAATTGACAATTCGTGGTACTGCCTTAATAAAAGGCACACCGTGGAATTAACAATGTACGATGCAGATGGGAATGTAGATACAACAACAAATCTTAATCCTAATGCATTTTTTGATGGGAACTACGAAACTTCACAACCAATCCCAAAAGACAACAAGCTGAAAATACACATCACATTCAATGGGTATGAAAGCACTACATATAATGGGACAAAGGTTTATCCTGGCTATCCTTATGGAGAAATAATTCTGAGTTTTTACTATACTGGAGGTCCAAAGTCTGTGACGGGAAGGGTATATTGTAATTATGAATCACACGGCATAGGCTGGCACGACCTAACTTTTACGGCAGGTCCTAAAAACCCGAGTCATAGCCTCGCTTTTCCTGGTTATAATCAGTATTATGCCACTCAAAACAAGTATGCCATAAGCGAGTTGGAAATTACCATAGAGGGACACGACCCAGCATCATTTATGAATTATAAAACACTACTAACTCAAATTGAGTTAAAGTCGAAGAGACCATCCCCTACAATAACGCCGTTCGTAAGTAAGTACGGCAAAGAAAAGTTATATTATGATTTAGAAGCCCCTTCATTTACTGCTAAAAAGTTCAATGGTCCAGCTACGGGTGTAGTAGATTATAACGATGAAAATAGAATTATAAAAATCGGTCTTGGTGGTTCTGGCCTAACATCCTCAAATATTAAATATGTTGCCTGTTATACAGAGGGTAATAAGATTAAAGACGCTAATTTAGCTGCTGTTAAAGAGTGGCTTGGGGTAAAAGATATAGATAGCACATTAAGTGATACATCAACTAATCCAGTACAAAACAAGGTTATTAAGGTAAGTCTTGATAATCTAAATGATAATATAGAGAATGTTGCTTCAACGGCAAATGCCGCTAATAATACTGCGACTACTGCAAATGCCAATGCTAAAAGTGCACTGAGTAAAATAACTGCTCTCGAAAACAAAGAAACAACTATTGCTGGACAAAAGGTGAAGATTGGTGGGGAGGTTACACCAGTACAATTAACAAAAGGTCTAAAACTTCCCACAAGGAATGTATTAAGCTTGCTTATGAGTGATGCGAGTTCTTGTTTAAGTTCATTTAATACATACCTTGCAGAAAATAATGTCACAATAAGTGATTATTTCTGTGCTCCAACAATGATTTATCGTGATGAGACTGACCTTGAACCATATTGTGGTATGATGTACAACTCACCAGAGAGTAATTGTCTTACAGGAATATTTGATACTGGAACAGATACAGGTGACTTTACTGATATTTGTAAGATACAGTTTTACCCAAATAACTGTAACTTCAATATAGGAGATAGTGGTATAAGTCAAGTTCCAAGTATTACTATTGATGTAACAACAAGGCCAACCACAAGTTCTCCTGTAACTGTTACTTTGACAGATTATCAATACAATCAAATGATTGATATGGGTATAAAAAAATATGTTTCTTTCCGTAAAGTTGCCACTGTTAATAATGTTGGTAATATAGTCGAGCTGAATTTCACGAATAAAGTAATATCAATAGTAGATAGCAGTGAAAATTATGTGTATCAACATATATGTTATTATAGTGGGGGTATGCACATCTTTGAGTTTAATTTAAATAGTGGAACAAAGGTTTTAACCGCAAAAATGATAATGTGATGGAGCAAATACTACTCTATATTTGGCAACTCCCACAAAATCTCGCGGGCTTGCTTGTTAGACTGATATGCAAGGGCGAGAGAAAAATGAAGATAGGAAACATTGTCGTGTATTACCTATCTTCCTTCCCAGGAGGCATATCCCTCGGATCCACGATTATGATAGGGACTAAAAATGAGTTCACGGCAAAACACGAGCGTGGACACCAAATTCAATCCAAATACCTTGGTCCGTTGTATTTACTGGTTATTGGAGTGCCATCATTTATATGGGCTTTTTTATACATAAATATCCAGGCAATCAAACACCATTGGTCGTACTATGACTTTTACCCAGAAAAATGGGCGGATAAATTAGGTAGCGTAATCAGATAGTACTAATAATAAAGCGGCAAAAAGCGTGCTTATTAAGCATATTTGTACTATCTTTGGTAAAATCATTAAAAACATCAAATTATGGAAGAAGAACTCATCAGACAAGCCGCCCCGTTTTGGTCGTATCTTCCAGCCATTATCACGGCTATCGGCACAATCGTGATGGGCTGGTTTGGGTATAATCAACACACAAAGGACAAGCTTATAGATCAGAAAATAGAACAATGGAAAAACGAAGAAACACAAAAGGCAAGCAAGCGTTCTGAAGACCTCGCAAAGATATACGGAGAGCTCTGGAACGTTCTCCGAGCGACGAATGCAGACAGGGTCTATATAATCCAACCACATCCGCTTATCAATAACGAATATATAAGCATTAGTATGGAAGTTAAGGATAATGGCATATCCTCGATGAAACCAGTTATCAATAAGCTTTCAATGGAAGAACTACCCAAGTTTTGTTCAGAGTTGGCCAGTGTAGATTTTATATACTACAAAGACACCCAGAAAGATGTAAAAGACGAGCATATGAGGTCTATCTTCCACGCTAATGGTTCGGACACAATAGCGATTAAACGAATAACCACTCCCCAGTATGGATGGATAGGGTCGCTCGTTATTGACTATTGCCGAAAACCAAACCAACTTCCAGAAATGTATCAATACATCACCGAAGCAGCCATAGACACTATAAGATATATTCTTCCAGAGTTCAAATAACCGAGATTATGAAACTACTGCTCAAACGAACTGCCTTAAAAGACAATTATACCATAGGCAAGCTTTATGTCGATGGAAGATACCTATGCGACACACTCGAAGACAGCGTGCGAAATACAAAGATTTACGGAGAGACAGCGATACCTTACGGCAAGTATCCAGTCACTCTAAAAATACAGAGTCCGCGCTTTGCGAAAAGCAAACAATACGCAAGATGCAAAGGCTATCTGCCGCGACTACTGAAAGTACCAAATTACAGCGGCATTCTTATTCATATCGGTAACACCCCAGATGATACGGAAGGCTGTATCCTTGTAGGAGAGAACAAAGAGAAAGGCAAGGTTATAAACTCCGAGAAGACATTCTGGAGGCTATATGAAATCCTATCTCAGACGTCAGAACCAATAACCATTGAGATAAAATGAAACATTGGGTATTTTTAGGGCTTTTGGCAGGCCTTTACGTCCTCACTGGATGTGGAGTATATAAACAAGCGCAAAGTAGCAGAGAGAGTACAAAAGAAGCCGTCAAAGTAATAGAACACACCGAGTACGTTCCAGTATATATTGAGACAAAGATACCAGAGATTTCTGAACGAGTGGCGGTCAAGGACACAACTTCTCATCTCGAGAATAAATACGCAGAGAGTGACGCCCAAATCAAGCGAGATGGCACACTCTCCCACTCGCTAAAAACAAAGCCACAGACAATCACGACCGAAACCAAGGTGAAAATTGAATATCGGGATAGTATTGTATTCAAAGAAAAAGTCATAGAGAAGCCAATATATATCGAAGCGCAAATTAAATGGTATAACAAGCTTTTCATTTGGCTTGGAAGGCTATCTTGCGTAGTAGCCATTATTTGGGTGCTATGCCTATATTTGAAACGAAAGCTATGAATCCTTTTCTTTTAAGACAAACGCACAAACCTGTGAAGGTAAGTGCGTTTTTTTGAATTATCCCTATACTACAACTTGTAGTACAAGACGATTTCTATTAAAAAAGCCCCACGAGTAAATCGTAGAGCTGCGGACAGGTCTCCAAACTGACCAATTCAATGGAAATTTTGCATTTATTTTCAAGTAGAGTAAATAATGGATAAAGGGACACTACCAGGAAAGACGACTTGCCAATTTCTAAAAAATACCTATATTTGCACCATCATTGATTGTGCCATCAGTCAGTGCGTTGAATTTAACTTACCGCTCTAAAAAAATCTTTTTAGGGCGGTTATTTTTAGTCTTTTGTTACCATTTTGTTACCCACGCCACACAATAAAGACATTAAAACATTTACCATAAACAGATTACACCCATACTATCATATTCTGCATCGGGAAATGACATTCTCAACGGCAGTAGTATCTTTCTTCTGTGTTCCTTCTA
>ERZ857629.546-NODE-546-length-50412-cov-22.329686_pt1 | contig 50412 bp, 45 predicted proteins | sample MGYA00519700_ERZ857629 | MGnify/ENA primary metagenome ERZ857629 (study PRJEB31778, sample SAMEA3449351) | human gut metagenome | biome: human gut; feature: human-associated habitat; material: faeces | place: United Kingdom | collected 2010/2012 ... | reverse complement strand
AATCTGTCTTTAACATCAGGAAATTCGAACACAACAGGTTCCTCATTCATATCCATCCACAACCGACTGTAATATGTATCCACATTAGGAGTCACCACAGACTTGTTCGATGCGTCGGCCATCTTTACTGCATGAATAAGCTGATTAATCGGTGCACGAGGTATGCCTGGCACAAATGTTTCGGCATTAGTTTCTACCGATTCTGTGGCATCCATTATCATTAGCGGAAAGGTATAATAGAAAGCCTCTTTTAGTTCACTCTCGGTAACGGTGATGGGAACATCAACAGGATTAGTAATCGAGTCGTCGTCACAACTTGCTGTAAACATACTTAGTGTTATCAGCAAAGGAAGAAATAGTCGTTTCATTTTCGTAATTTATTTTGCTTTTGTTGTGTAAATACTTCGGTAATTTTATAGCGAAGTATTTACACAACTTGTTATATGATAATCCAATTTTCTCAATATTTTACGCGGATTGGTCCGGCAACAGAGTTGAATAAAAGGTCGCCATTAGCAAGATACTGAATGATGGCGTAAGCGCCATTGGCTCGATTGCTCTTGCCCAATATGGTGCGATGACGTGTAGCACCACTCTTCCAGTCAAGTCCTGTAACTTCCCAGCCCGAAGCATCGTTCCAGCCACATACAAATACCATCTCTGACTTGATACTTACGGCAGGAATCATACTTACAGAACTTACATCGCTGCGCGTCCACTTACTCTCCCACTTTTTCTCCTTTGTATTCCAACGTACACACTCGGCACCTTGAGGGCCTTTGACAATAGGACCAATAGCAATCACACCAATAATCTTGTCGTTTATTTCCTGATCAGTAACATTGATGTTGTTTACAACAAAGGCATCATAGCCACCCACTACAACTGACTGCTCAGACTGTATCCACTCTGTTGATGCAGGCAGACCGCATGTAACCTCGTGCACTCCGGCTATACGCTTGTCGTACCCTGCCACTTGCTGTGCATCTGAGGGGATTTCGTCACGCCAGAAAGCCAATAGTTTCATACGCTTAGAGCCATCGGTAATAACTACCAACTTGTCCTCGTCTTGGCCAAAACCCATAAGTGTAGGCGTTGCACCAGTGCCATATCCGAGTTTGATACATGGAGCCATCGGACCACCATCGTAATAGGCTTGCCATGCACCATCAGCCTGGGAGGTAGAGATTTTTCCGTCCTTGCAGATAAGTTTCTGCATAAGGCCTTTTCCGCCAGGTGTGCGACTGTTACTTGCTACGTAAAGACCGCCATTTTCGTCAACACAGATAGAGTTGGTGAGAATCTGGTCTGATGGAAGAGCGTATGAATCCTCGATTGTAGTAAGATCACGATTCAGCACAAGAATTCCGTGCTGAGCAGCCACAACAAGATGGCCGTCATAGGTCATAGTGGTACCTACGAGAGTAAAAGAGTTGAAGGTAAATTCCGTGAGTCTTATTTGATTATCCAGCACGATTCCTTCTTTGGGATTATTAGGATTGGCAAGGCGATAGCGTGCCATTACCTGACCTGCATTGGTGTAAGCATAGTTATCCTTGTCGCACAAGACATAATTACCGTTGGCCATAGACATTTGTGGCACCGGACCCAATATATCGGTAACCGTCTTGGAAAGTTCGTCGTAAGTAGCATGATCGGCAATTATACGTGTCAGTTGCTCCTGGGTCTTCATTGTAATCCCTGGCAAGCCAGCCTCGGCAACCCTTTCAAGTTTGCCGTCGCTTATATCAAGATACGACACGCGGTCGCTACTCATGCCCCACATATAATTTGGTGAAGTCGAAGCAAGAGTCATCAAATTAACAGGACCGCTCCATGTCATCGGACACTTGGAAAGATCTATATTGAAAGTGCCATCCTTGACAGCAAACGAGAATGCATCGGTCTGAGCCGAATTGAAGTGCGTGATACTATACTCTTCCTGTGCAAGCCAAGGGTTAGGTTTGGGTTTTGCGACTTGAGCCAAAGGCACTTCGGTAGTGCTGCCGCCACCATCAGGAGTGAATTCTTCGGAACACGAAGCCAAAGACATAGCTCCCATGGCACACGCCATTAAATAAAGATAATTTTTCTGCATAGTGAATTGTTCTTGAGAGTTTTTTTGTTTGAATTTCCTAATGCAAAGATACAGAAACATCAACCGTCAAAAACCCCAAAGACATCACTTCTGTGTCACTCTTGTAGAAAAGATACGTCACTGTAAGAATGGTTACACTTAGCCCTATTATGTGACCTTCATACAATAGTTACACCATACATCCATTAGCAAACGAACACATAACCAACACATTATCGTTGACGACGCCACTCGGCGGGAGTCAAGCCCGTCCTTTCCTTGAACAGACGCTGAAAATACACACGCGACGAGAAACCACACTCCATAGAAACAACCTCGTTACTATATTCGGGGTGTACGAACATGAGTGCCTTTGCCTCCTCCAAACGAACACCTGAAAGCCATATACGGAAACTCTTACCATATACGGTAGTCAGATACGAAGCAACGTCGGTACGATTAACCTTTATGCGACGAGCAAACGAGGATAACGTCAAGTTGCTATCTTTATAACCACCCTCGCTTCGCCATTTGCTTATCGTCATATCTATTTCGGCACTACGCTCAGGCACAATCTCCCTAAATACCTTAGCAGCAATCTCCTCGTGAGTCTCGGTAATAATCTCAGTTACCCCATCGGACATACTAAATCCAAGTGCCGTAAAACTAACAATAAACAGCGAAAGCGAAATCAGTGCTAAAGGTCCAAAGACAAAGAGCAACGGCTGCGACAATATATAAAGAGGCATAATTACAGCAAAAGCACACACCACAAAAAGTCCAATGCGCATAGTGCGCAGGTAAGCATCTACTGGATTACCAAGTTCGTTGTCGAGCCAGCGTTGAACATCACTAAGTGCCCTTAGCGGTGCCCATATATAATACAACAAAGTAAAGAAATAAATAGCATCAGCAACATATAGCATAGCACCAATATGCATACTACCATTTGAGATAACACCTGCGACTATGCACAACACCATAAGAGCATAACCCACAACGCCATAGCGCATAAAACTCCAACGTTCTTGCCTCGCGCGCAGAATATTAAGCTGCGACCACGACAACAAAAGAACCGAAGGCGAATAAAACAGCAGATTAAACAGAATACCCACATCGTCCCCCTGTTGTCGCCAACCCAACAGCATCTGGCACATATAGTGTGCAACAAATAATAATAGTGCCACACAAACCATCCAACGCGACTGCTCAAACTGCTTGTTACGACAAGTTACATAGTAGCGCGACACAAACAAAAAAAACGCAAGCATGGACATCACAATCATGCAAGTATATTGAAGAGCAATAAGGTCTAAGCAGGTATCCAAAATCATATATACAATAAATAATTTAACGTGAGTTTGACAATATATAAGTGCCTAAAAATTTGGTGATTAGCAAAAATGCTGTAACTTTATTGATACTGAAAATCAAGAGTTTACAAACAATCATCGCTATAATTACTGAGAACAAAGTTACTGAAATATTCTGTATTGCGGTTGACTTCTGCATAGTTTTTGATGCCCAAATGGAAAAATACACCATAAAAAGCAACTCCAAACGCAAATATCATCGTGAATTCACCATGTCAAAGGCAGAAATAATGGTTATCGTTATACTTTTCCACAGTTCAGGCTTTCGTTGCTTGAAGCATTTCTATAAGGAATTATTGCTGTAACAATACATAACCACACATCTTCCTTCCTCCAAAAAAAACTGCAAAATCATGTTTTATGTGATGGTGGGCTTGGGGGTGTGGGGGAAAAAGTGTAATTTTGGCAACAACAATAAAAAATTATAGATATGGTGAAGAAAATCATGTTTTTGGCAATGTGCCTGCTTTTGGCGGCAAGCGTTGCCGACGCGAAAAGCAAGAAGGGTGGCAAGGCTACCGCTCGTATCGACGACGCTGCATTTGTGGCTGATTATGAGGCGATGATGGACTCGCTGAAGGTGGTTGGTTCAAATGTGGTGGTGGTGAAGGACAACAAGATTATCTACTCCCACAGTTTCGGCTTGAAGAACCGTGAACGCGGCGAGGAAATGATGCCCAACACCATTTTCCGCATCGCCAGCATCTCGAAGTCGTTTACCGCCACCGCCATTATGCAACTGGTGGAGAAGGGCAAGCTCGACCTGAAGGCTGATGTGAACAAATATCTTGATTTCAAGTTGCGTAACCCTAAATATCCCGATGTGCCTATCACGCTCGAAATGCTCTTGAGCCACACTTCAAGCCTCAACGATTCGCAAGGCTATTGGGAGAGTTTCGATGCTGTGAACCCCGACACCAACCCCGACTACGCCAAGTGCTACAACGACTACCGTCCAGGCACTGGCTACGAATACTGCAACTATGCGTTCAACATCATGTCGGCAGTGATTGAGAAGGTGAGCGGACAGCGCTTCGACCGCTACATCGTGCAGCACATCATGAAGCCATTGGGCTTGAAGGGCAGCCATTGCGTTGACGACCTCGACAGCACTCGCTTTGCCACACTCTATGCGATGGAGAATGGCGTGTTCGTGCCACAGCCACAGGCCTACGCGCGCCCCGATGTGCTCGACCACTATCAGATGTGCAAAAACACCGCACGCCTTTCGGCTGCTGGCGGTGTAAAAATCACGGCTATGGATTTGGCAAAATACATGCTGATGCACATGAACTACGGCAAATCGCCATTGGCAAAGGCGCGCATCATCAGCGAGGCAAGCGCACGACGTATGCAGACGGTGATTACCGACGATGCCAACGCCAACACCGAGAAGGAGCGCGCAGGACTTGGACTGATGCGTGCCGACGAGTTTACCCCTGGCACCGAACTGGTAGGCCACACTGGCGGCGCTTACGGATTGCGTAGCGCCATGTTCTTCGACCCTGTGAAAAAGTATGGTTTTGTGGTGATTACCAACGGTTCAGGCAGTCGCAAGGTGCTCCAACGTTCACTCACGCTCATGCGCGACCATTTCATAAAATAAGCGATTTAAATAAATGATTCAAAATCTTCTATTAGTGGGGTGCGGCAGCTTTGTGGGTGGCGCACTCCGCTACTTCATTGGACAAATGCTTGCAGGGCGTATGCTTTTAGGGTTCGACATGGGCACCATTAGCGTAAACCTTGCAGGGTGCTTTATATTCGGTATCATATACGGCTTACTCGAACGCATCGGCGCATTGCAAACAGGCTGGGCACTTCTGCTCACCGTGGGCTTGTGCGGCGGTTTTACCACATTTTCCACCTTTGGCAACGAAATGCTCACCCTCATGCGCACAGGCGAGGTGATGGTATTCGCCTCCTACACCCTCATCAGCGTGATGGGCGGCATCATCCTGCTCTACATCGGCCACCAATTAGCCACCCTATAATCCCCAAAATCAAGCATACCCCTCCTAATCATCAACCACCACTGTATCAGCACATTGGAAACATGCAAAAGGCATGTCCCTACGCTATGGCGTTATCGTTTTTGGCCGATTCACAAACCAAAGGGACGGTTCTTTTGGTTTGTTGTGGACAAATCCCGATGTAAATGTTTTGTCATTTGAAAGTTTTTTTGTTTCTTTGCATTGTTGGAATGGTTTTGGTGGTTAATATTATTTTTTTTCAAAATTACCAAAATTTCGTTCCAACATTTTTTTTATTATGAATAACACACCGGGGAACGCCCAGCGGCAAGGGGCAGAGCCCCGTCGAGCATCCACACTCAACGCCATCCCCAGCCCCAAACCACATTTCCACTGCAAACATAGTAACTTTTGGTCTGCACATGCCAAAGGTGAACCAAAAGAACCGTCCCTTTGGTTTGTGGTTTCCTTTAGTTTGTGGTTTGAAAAAATCACGCCCGCATCAGACAATGTGTAACACACTGGTTTACATTGGTTTGATGCGGGCGTGGAGTTTCACGTCCCTACCATTATATTTGGGGCTTTTTGCCGCTTGGGATGCGGCAAAACGTTATTCTATTACTTGTCCTTGCAAATTGTATTTCACGCCGTTTCTCTTGATAACGAGTTGGCCGTTTTCAATCATTTTGACAGGCTTGCCAGCATCTTGGTCGGCCTCAATCGAATTAATACCGGTGGGTTCAGTAAAACCTTGACCAAAAATCCCTTGCAAGTAAAGGTCAGCGTTGGTGAGTGTGCAAGGTCCTCTTTGTGGAGCAAGGTAAATACGCCATGAGGTGCCTGCCGACATGCGTGGACCATTCACAAAGAAGAAAGCATAGTAATTCATACCTGCCGAGTTTCCTCCAACAAAAATCTTACTGTTTTTCACCAGACCAAAATACGAAATTGGGTCGTCTTCATCACCCCAGTGGCATGTGCGCTCCAAAGAAGCCTGCTGGCTTTCAGTCCAGGTGTCGCCACCCAAACCATCGAATGTACAGAAAGAGTCCACACCATTTTTCAGTGTTTCTACATCGACAGCGGTCACCACATAATATCCAGCATACCAGCCATTCAATTCATCTGGCACGTGAATCTCCTGCGCCAAAGCGTTAACACTCATTGCCACAATAGCAATCACAGAAAGTAAAAATTTTTTCATTGTAGTAATATTTTTAGAGGGTGTATAAATAAAGGAGTTTAGTTACTTTCTAATAATTAAGGAGAGTGAATCAAAATATCAACAAGCAGCCCTTATAAATCACTGAAATTAGCCGAATCACACACCGCGGGCAACCGACCATATTCCAATCCTTTCGACAAGCTATTTTGCCCCACTTTCAACAAGCACAAATATACACAAAATGCTCGTTTTTGCAAATATTTTCTTCAAGTTTTTAATTTTTTACCCACATTTCCCGACTTTTTATCAACAAAACCTTTACTTCATCCTCTTTTTTATAACGCAAGTTCGGGATAAGTGTGGATTGGAAAGGCACGATTCGGATGCAGACATTGTGTCGGGCGACCATGGACGTGGCCGCCTGATGCGCTTTTGAGAAATTTGGATTTTGGGCTATTGCCAAATGGTGAGCTGACCATCTGACTTCGGCACCTCGTAGTCGAAGTTGGCTGCTGACTTAGACAGGAAGAAGCAGTACGCCCCCATTGCCGCGAGCAGGTTCATCAGAAAGTTGTGCATGCTGCGGTGCCGTGTGTGCACGAGCCGCACCACGTTTTTAAGCATATCGTTCACGGTCTCGATAATGCTCCTCTTGCGCAGCATTATCTTGTCATATAGAGGCATCAGTCGCTGCTTCATGTTAGAGTGGGATCTGTGTGAGCCCCCAAACCCACAAAACGCCCCACGAATCCTCCGTGAGATTTCCCACCAGGCGTGCAAAAACCGTGAGATCCGTGAGATCTGTGTGAGTCCAAACCCACAGGCCCCAAGGGCGTTAATCGTTCATGATTCTACGGAGTTCGGCGTTGGTGAGCAGGAAAGTTGCCTCTTCGGGGGTGTTAGCACTACTATATATATATTGTATGTTGAAACCTCGTTTCACAGCCTCTTTCAGCAAAGGATCGTCCTCGATATCGTCGTCGGTGAACAAATCTTTCGCGGTCAAATTAGCGACATTGCTTCGCACCTCACTCATACTCAATCCCGACTCCGTAATATCCACGTAGCAGTTCAGCGTGCGGCCCTCCTTGGCAAACTGCACAATCCTCATACCACCACCAGCGTCCATCGGCAATTTGTTTTGCGCCAGTTTCAGTTGAGCGTCAAACAAGTCATCGCCTCGGAGCGGAGCTTTTTGAGCAGCCTCCAATTCCTGAGGAGTCAGCATAGCCACCTGCCGGGAGCCATCTGTGCACTCATACACAAATTTCACACCCATACTTGCGGCAAGAAGTTCGCGCGTAAAGTCCTTATCAAATTCCGCCACCATATTTCGGAGCAGCGTTTTTGAGGTCTCAGGGTCGCCAAGGTTGATGCAAATGTTTCTAAACGCCTCTTGGTCAACCTCATAGGTATATACCACCAAGTCGCCATCCATCTCCACACTCGTCATCGTGATGCCATCGGCAATCTTCTCTGGGCAATCATCATTGACATCAGCCACCTCAATGGCCAATTTACCTTTCTGAAAAATGCAACTGCCCAACAGCAAAACCACCGCCAGCAAGCAGAATGATAACAATTTCGCCTTCATAATGTATCTGTTTTATGAGTTAAAATTCGGGACGGAAGCCAGATTTGGCCTTCTTGAACTGATTGTATTTCTCTTTGTTGAAGCGAAACATGATGCGGCTACGCTCACGGCGTTCTGCCGATGCATCAGCAGGTTCCACTATGCCCAAAGTCACCATCTTGCGATGGAAATTTCGGCGGTCGAGTTCGTGCTCGGCATCGTTGTCTAAAATGGTGTCGTAGAGTTGCTTGAGTTGCGACATCGTGAACTGCTCCGGCATCAATTCAAAACCAATAGGCTTGTAATGAATACGGCAACGAAGTTCCTCCAACGCATCATCGAGGATTTGCTGGTGGTCGAAAGCAAGTTCGGGCAAGTCGTTGATGTCAAACCATTGCGCATTGGCGGCATCGTCACCACCCACCACTTCACACTTCTTCACCAACGCCAAGTGAGCCACTGTGATAACGCGCTCGCGAGGGTCGCGGCTCAACTCCGAATACACCTTGAATTGCTCCACCGAATCCACGTCCACGCCAGTCTCCTCGCGCAGTTCACGCAGGGCGCAAGCCTCCACATTTTCGTCGGCGGGCCGTCCGTCATAATCCTCCGAACGAAGAAAGCCACCAGGCAATGCCCAGCAGCCCTTGTACGGTTCGCCACCACGCTCAATGAGCAGCACTTGGAGCGCCATACGCTTGTTTTTCTTCTTTGATTCACGGTCCTCTGGAGCCACATCGTAGCCAAACACCACACAGTCTGTGGTCACGGCTGGGTGGGGGTACTGATAAGAGTATTGATACTTGTTCTCTGCCATTGATTTAATCTTTTCAATGCAAAGATAATGTTTTTCATGATATTAGTGTGTGTTTTTTACATAAAATTCAAGGAAAGGTTTTTCACGGTATCGATAGAAGTGTTTTCCACAATATAGCGGTTGAAATTAAGATTGGTGTCGAAGCAGAAGATGCTCATAAACTGAGCAGTTGCGTCATCTTCGGCTGCGGTTTTTCGAATGGTGTTTAAGGTTTCGTTGCACCCTTCAATGGTTTGGTTTCTCACGCAATGCATCGACCCGCTTTCATCAAGTATAATCAAGTTGTAAACTACAGATGCTGCTACTGGTTGTTCCTGGGCATTAGCAATAGGTTGTGCTTGCTTTTCCGATTTTCCTGAAAAAGATGATAAAGTACTCATAATTGTATTGTCTTTACTGTTTTTGTTATTTGCGTTATTTTTACACAGCAAAATTACATACACTTTTTGAAGTGGCAAAATTTCTTGCGTTATTTTTACGCAAATACCAATATTTAACATTCTTTCACAGAAAAACGGGGCAGATAATCGCTAACTTTGTAATAACTACTAACTACACATTATTTATATAATATGAAAAGATTCCTCATGATTGCTTTCGCCCTGATGTGCGTATTTGGCGTGCAGGCTAAAGGGCTGAAAGGGAAAACCATCTACCTCAACCCTGGCCACGGTGGCTACACATCTGGCGACCGTCCAACTGCCACCATCAACCACGAGCAAATGGACACACTAAGTTTCTACGAAACTCGCTCCAACCTATGGAAAGCGCTCGAAACTGCACGACACCTGCGCCGCGACGGTGCACGCGTGATTATGAGCCGCACTCGCTCTGGCTATGTCACACAGTCGCAAATGGACGAAGGCATACTCAACGAAAATCAGGAGAGCCACGCTCTGCCATCGGAAGACAAGGTGGACAAGCGCTACAACCAAGTGGAAACCACCGACGATGGCACCGGGCAACAGCAAATCGTGGGGCTCGAACGCATCGCGTGCCAAGTGGACTCGATCAAACCCGACTATTTCCTCTCTATGCACAGCAACGCCCACAAAAACGGCTCTACCGTCAACTATCTGGTGATGCTTCACCGTGGCGAAACTGGCAAGCCATATTCTGAAAACAGCGATTCGATGGCACGCGTGATGTGGCCTTACGCTTTCGACAATCCCCTATCGGTGTGGAGCCACTACGCTGCCGACAAGCCTGCCGTGGTGGGCGACATCAGTTGGATGGGCGGAACACCTCCAGGCACTCCCAACCGCATAGGCGTGAACGGCTACTATGCCGTGCTGAAATTCCGTGCGCCAGGTTTCCTCGTTGAAGGCTCGTTCCACACCTACGACCCCGAACGCCAACGCCTGCTCAACCGCGACTACTGCCGCCTCGAAGGCTTGCGCTACTACCGTGGCATTCGCGCCTACTTCGGGGGCAAGCCCGAAAAGGTGGGCTACCTCGCCGGCTCAGTGAAATCAGCCACCGAAAAGATGGAACACCCTCTCTACACCTACCGTGAAGGCAGCATCGACCAGTGGAAACCCATCAACTACTGCATGATTTACCTCTACGACTCACGAGGCGTGAACATCAAAGCCTACCACACCGACCAAGAGTGGAACGGCATCTTCGCATTCTTCGACCTCAAGCCCGGCAAATACACCCTCCGCTACCGCGCCTACGGCTACGAAGAACTGACCGAAGAAGTGGAAGTGGTGGCCGACAAAACCACCTACCTCCTCCCCCGCCTCACCAAAAAATAACGACATCTCCCCATAAAACCCATAGGGAAACTGAAACAAAATCTTACACCTATTAAATCCATTTTAATCCAATTTACACCAATTAAAAGTAAATAAAATAGGGTGTGAATCAGGGTTAAATGGATTTAATAGGTGTTCTCCAAAAAAATTACGCTATAACGTAGGGACATGCCTTCGGCATGTTTCAATCGCAACCATCAATGTATCATTACATTAGAAACACACTAAAAACAGCGATTAAAACAAATCTTCCAAAGTGAGTTCATTTTGGATTATGCTACTGTTGGTGTTTTTTTCTACGCCAAAACTGGTAATCATTGTTAATCGGATGGAACTTTTAGTCTTGGAATAGGCTATAAAACTCTGCATCCTATTTTCAATCTTTTCACGTTCTGCTTTGGTGATGGTGTATTTTCCACGGCAAAATTTCATTTCGCAGAGATTTATGCAATGGTCTGCCCTGTCGATAAGCAAGTCGATTTGCGCACCACGCTCTGCTTGCGCAGGCGTGCGCCAACAATATACCGAAGTCTGCACACCCTCAATTTTGAGTGCAGCCTTAATTTGTGGCACATGATTCAAGCATAGCATTTCAAACGCAAAACCGCTCCATGCATTATAAATAGGAGAGTTGATGCTGTGCGACCAATAATTTTCGTCTTGATATTTGCATTTAGCTTGCACCTGGAGGCTGAAGTGCAAGAATGGGTCTATGAGTTGATAGGTGATGTCGCGCTTTTTGCCACTGTAAGGAAGGTACTGACGGATAAATCGGCAATTTTCCAATTCTTGGAGCATAGTGCTAAAACGCTGGTTATTGTCAAGGCGTGTGGCATCAAGCAACTCTTTACGCGTTAAACCTTTTCGCTTTGCCGACAGTGCCTCAACAATAGTCACATAGTCGGCACTGCGCTTGAATAACGAACGGAAAAGATTGGTTCGCTCCGCACTTAGCTCGCCAGTGGCAGAAAATATCAGTCTATCCACATTTTGAGCAACACTTTCATCTCGGTTCATCAGCGACAGATAGTAAGGCACACCGCCAAACACCATATAATACTCTGCTACCTCACGAACTTGATAGCCAAAATCATAGGCATCAAAATATTCCTTACATTCTTTGAGTGAAAATGGTTCTATCAGCATTTGGTGCGTGACACGGTTATGCAAACCACCATGATTGTTGATAAGGTGATCGAGCATCCACGAAGCAGCACTTCCGCAAGTCACAAGTTTGATGTCGGAGCGTGCCGAAGCCCAATTATTCCAAAAATGCTCCAATGCGCTCACGAAGTTTGACCGTGGGGTGTCGAACCATGGCAACTCATCGAAAAACAATATTTTATTGCCTTCTTGAAGCGATTCAAGATACTGCTCCAATTGGTCAAAAGCTTCAAGCCAACTGCTACAACGCACTGCCGATGGATACACCTTTCGCAAACTGATATAGAAATTCGCCAACTGCTCGTCTAACAGCACATTTTCCATACCTGTAACACTGAAGCACGCCTCCTTTCCTATCGCATGACGAACAAGAAAAGTTTTACCCACACGCCTTCTGCCATACACGGCAATAAATTCAGAACGTGGAGTTTGCATATATTTTGCCAATAATTGCAATTCATTGTGGCGACCAATAATTCTCTCTTGCATAGCCGTATATTTTTAGTGAATAAACCATTGCAAATATAACAGATTTTTTCGTTTTCAGCAACTTATAACCTTATAATCTGCTGAAAACACATCACAAACGCCCATTTCAGCAACTTATAACCCTATAATCTGCTGAAAACACACCGCAAACACCACATTTCAGCAACTTATAACCCTATAATCTGCTGAAAATGCGATTAAGCGCAGGCAAATCCGCGTCAATCCCCAAAAAAAGATTACGCAATAACGTAGGGACATGCCTTCGGCATGTTTCAATCGCAACCAAAAATTTCTCACCACATTAGCAACATGCCAAAGGCGAAAGCAGTAAAAAAGTTGAGAATGGGGCTTATAAAGCCGTTGGAAACGGCGCATTGTGGTTAACTCCATGCAAGCTCGCTTGCGAGCGCAGCTTGGAGATAATACAAAAGAGGCGATGAGCCTCGTAGAGGGTCGGTTATGGTCAAAACTATTAATGCTACCACGACCAACAGTCTCCGATACACACTGCTAAGTTTGAACCAATTGAAGATGCTTTCAACTTACATTAAAAATGATAAAATTGCGCTTTTTACTAGCCAAAGAACAAATTATATTAAATAATCACTAAATTTGTATTTATTAAACTGATACATTATATGGGATTATTTGATTTCTTATTCGGGAAGAGTAAAAACAAGGTTAGTTCAGAATGCATAGAACAAGCTTCAAACTCTGATGACGACTTTGTCGTTGTCAATATAAATGATGATTCTAATAGAAAAACCTTTTGCTATGTTGATAATGATACTATAGATTTATTTACTAAATCTATGCTTGCAGGTCAAATGGAAGTAAGAATCCCAAAAGGGGAATGGAAAAAAGCATGCGAAAAAAGGAGAGAGCAAGACAAGAAAAACTATCTAATAGAAAAAACTGCAGAATTAAACAATAAAGGAATTCAATATGAATCTGAAAACAAGATTGATTTGGCCATTGAAGTTTATGAAGAGTGTATAAAATTAGGGTATCCTGCTACTCATTCTTATGAGCGACTAATGATATTATATCACAAGATAAAAGATACTATTAATGAAGAACGGATCATAACATTGGCTATAAAGAAATTTCCTAAAAATTCTAAGTATCAACTGCGATTGTCTAAATTACAAGGATGCCATACAGAGAAACTCGTAACTGAAGCGCCCAAAATTAAAGTTGATATAAAATGGGGAGAACTATTATATAGAAGAATTGCCGATTTGCCTGAATTTGATTTTTATTGTGAACAAAATACAAATCCAGAGAAATACAATTGGCTCTACACATCCAGTTACCAAGAGATTCTAAAGCCAATTTATGAAATCACTGACCATTTCAAACTATTATTAGACAATGCTCTTACAGCAGAAAACCTGGGAGACTTACCTAAAGCAGCACAGTTGTATGAACAAGCGGTTGCTGAGAAATATTTTATGCCCAAGCCATACGAACGACTAATAATTATTTATAGAAAATCAAAATTAATAGAAGACGAAATTCGCATTCTAAAAATCGCCATTGAACACTTCAATAAACTTCGCGAAACACAATATGTGTATATAATGGAATTAGCAAAAAAGTATGGGGCTGTTCAATTTACGGAAGAACGAATACAAAACAACAAGAAAATCACATATTATAGTGGAACATTTGAGCTTTATAATCCTTTTACCGTAGTAAATAAGTGGAAAGAAAAACTTAATAAACTAACAGAAAACAAATAAAAATATAAATTAACTGATTTCTTTCAAACGTCCTTTTCTGCCTAAAAAAGCCAGATAAAGGCCTGTATTTATGTGTCTTTTTGCAAGGGCAATCAATTTTTTCCTACCGAATTGATTTTGGTGAGGGCGGTGGGTGGAATTGGGGTGGTGGTGTGGAGAGGCTTGGGGGCGTGGATGCTACCGTGGAATCTGATTGTGCGGTCTATTTTTGAGAGGTCGATGGCGAATAGCGTGTATTCGCTTGCGAGGGGCTGGCGGTGCGTGTGCCGTGGCTGATGGTTTGCAAATTCTTGTATTTCCTCCATTGTGGCATCGCCCCTTATGATGCTGACGGGCGCAGGTATTCCATGCATCTCGACACTCGCCTCAAGTTCCGATGGCACAAGGCAATACACGGTGCTGTATTTGAGTTTCAACTCAAATGTCACATCATCGGGGGCTGCTGGCGCAAAGCGCATTTCCGTCCATCGCCGCTGTTGGCTGTCGTCCATGCAAATCATGTCGGTCGGCGATGCGATGCGAAACCCCTGCCCCTCCATTTCATGCTCAATAATGGCGGCATTGTCATCGGTCATCGCCACAAGAATTGCGGCGCACAATCCACGCTCGCCCTCCAAAATTGCGAAGTGCTCCTTCGGAATGAGATATGTGCTGGTTATCGCTTGCTTCACTTCCCGAATCTGCTGTGCGCAGTCCGATTTCGCGACTTTTCTTATTGTGGAGAGCCTGTTGCGGTGGTTCTTCGTCATTGTGTAAGGGTGATATCTGTGCCACGCCTCATCGAGCAGTGCCATTGGCATTTCGCCAAGGTTGAAAATTCCACGGCTGTGCACAGTCCCGATTTGTGTTTCTCCTACGGTCATCCCTTTGCCTTTTGTCAAATCCTTATCCATACCTTCGTTGATTGTTTGTTTTCATGTATCCAATTACCGCCAATAAAGTTACAAAATCTTTTCCCAAAACCATACAAATAGGGGCAAAAACATTCTTGGAAAATTGCTAATGTGCTGTTGGGAAAAGAAAACCATCTTTTTTTTACTCTTACGCACATTCTACGAACATAGAGTTCGTAAAATATGCGTATCTTTGCAACATCAAAATAGAAAAGCAATGCCAGCCAATAAAAATGCAATGACTCGATATAAGATACTTGACGAATTACTAAGTTGCCGGTATCATAACTATTCGCTTGATGATTTAACAGAAGAAGTCAATAAGCGTCTTACAGAGTTGTACCCCGACACAAATGGTGTAGTACGTCGTACTATCGAGAAAGATATTACATACTTAGAGTATGAGGGACCTTTCTTGGTAGAAATTGAGCGTTACACTGCCCCCGGATACAACAGCGAGAAGCAAAAGTCATACAAAAAGCGCTGTCTCAGATACGCAAACCCATCTTTCTCTATATTCAAAAAAGAGTTGAGTGATGATGAAGAGTATTTGTTGAAAGAAGCACTTTCTTTGCTTGGGCAATTTGAAGGACTTCCCAACTTAGATGCATTGGAAGGGCTAAGACTGGGATTAGGAGTAAAACGGTGTGAAAGAAAAATAATTTCTTTCACAAAGAATCCTCTAGAGAATTCAAATCTTCTTGGCGAACTTTTTACTGCCATTTCACAACGCCAGGTTGTTGAGCTGCACTATCATAAGTTTACTTCGCTACAAGAGGAATTAGTGTTCAATGTACATCCGTATCTTTTGAAAGAATACAATCGGCGCTGGTTTCTGTTTGCGGCAGCAGAATCAGATGGGAAACTACTTTGTTTCAGTCTTGACAGAATAGACAAAGTCGTTCCGTTACCTTCGCATAAATATATAAATTATGATGGCGAAATAAACGAAATCTTCGATGATATAATAGGTGTGACAATAAATGAGGAAAGTCCTGTGTACAATATAGTTTTCTGGGTCAGTGATTTCTCAAAAGATTATGTTGCAACGAAGCCTATTCACGATTCACAAAAAAACATAAGAGGATGTGAAGAAGTGAAACTTAGGGAAACCTATCCAACACTTACTAATGGAAGATTCTTCAGTATTGATTGCAAGGAGAATTATGAGCTTATCCGTGAATTGACAAGTTTTGGAAAAGAACTAATTGTGCTTTCTCCTGCCATAATACGGGGAAAAATAGAACAAAATATAACGAAAATGATGGAAAATTACAATTTGCCAAAAATGCGAACATAGAATTCGCATATCATATTTAACTTTGCATTGTAAAACTTAAAATAATACAATATGGAAAAGAAAGAAATGTTATCAGTTAACCAACACACTAAAATTCTTGTACCAGCATCTTCATATAATATGCAAGATGATAATCGACTCCTTATCCCTTTTACAAGTGGCGACAAAATTGGATTTGTGGACAAAGAGGGTGTAATTGTGGTAAATCCACAGTACACTATGTATTATGGCGACTGTTATGACGAAAGCGACAATATAAAGGTTGCTATTGATCATCTCTATGGCTTTTTACGCAGTGGAGCAAGAGTTGCCACTTATAAACGGCCAATGTTTGGGCTTATCAATTCGAAAGGCGAAACAATATTTGAACCATCGTTTTATAGCTTAGTGCCAGCTATCGGAAACAAGAAGCTATATACCGTCCAAAACGACAATTATCAATATGCCGTTTTAAGCATTGATGGCAATGAAATCGTTCCTTTCGGGAAATACAATTGGATTGATGGATTTGACAACGGACTTGCAAGAGTGAAAATTGGAAGTACGACAAATGGATTAAATGCAAATGATTGCAAGTGGGGGTTGATTGACGAAAATGGCAAGGAAGTTCTACCTGTAGAGTATGATAATATCTGGACGTTTTATGGAAAGAATCGAGCTACCACCAGAGTCGAAAAGGAAAATTTCGCTCAAAATATCGTTCTCGCAGAGATATTAAACCCAGACAAAATCAAAAAAAGCAATAATGACTACTGCGACGACTATGATTCAGACTATGAATATGGAAGCCATTATGGAGAATATGCTGGATCGTATGCCCAAGATGTGGAAGGATATAGTGATGATGTGATAAACGACGCCTTAGATGGTGACCCTGAGGCTTATTGGAATATTGATTAATAAAAACACAAATTGCACATAGAAACGAACAATGAGTTCGCAACAATGTTGTAACTTTGCATTAGAAAACAAAAAGAGGTCTTTGAACATCGGAGCGACAGATATAAATTTGAATTCGTCTTGCGGGCTAAAGCCGTGCCTTTCTTTGGGAGGCATATTCGCATGATGTCTCATCACCGTTACAGGGATTGAGATAACAATGTTATTACGTTAACGTAGACTAATTACATACGTTGTATGTTTTTATCTATTATATGTATTATATTGTTTTATATTTATTTTTATATTTATATTTTTTATATAAAGAAATGAGCGTCTGTCGTTTCCGATATCAACCTCCTAATTACAATAAATATGGACAAGAACAGCATCGCAAAAGCGACACAACTTTTGGAAACAAAAGAGGATTTCCTTCGCCTTCTCAACCAAATCAAATCGGATGAAATGGCGGAATGCGGCATATCTGATAAGTTCTTTCCTTTCACGATGAAGCACCTAAATTATTATTGCAACCCCAATAATTGTTTTCATCGATATAAGCAATTCAAAATTAAAAAGAAATCAGGAGGCTATCGACTCATAACAGCCCCAAGGAACCAAAGTTTCATGTTGCTGCTGCGATATGTTAATGATATATTCAAAGCTGTATATACACCTTCAGATTATGCAATGGGTTTCACTGAGGGGCGTTCCGTTGTGACCAATGCCAATATACATAAAGGACACAACTATATTTTCAACATCGACCTAAAGGACTTCTTTCCAAGCATCCACCAAGCAAGAGTATGGAAAAGGATACAATTGAAGCCTTTACTTTTTAAACAACCGATTGCCAATATTATTGCTGGACTGTGCTCCATGAAAGTGACATTGGATGATGGTAGCATTAGGTATGTACTGCCACAAGGTGCACCTACTTCTCCGATTATAACAAACATGGTTTGTGATAAACTTGACCATAGGTTGGCAGGATTAGCTAAACGATTTGGCGTTGTGTATTCCAGATATGCTGACGATATCACATTCAGTTCAATGCACAATGTCTACCAATCTTCTGGTGAATTCAGAAAAGAATTAAAACGGATTGTTGAGAGCCAAGGCTTTGTTATGAACGAAGACAAGACAAGGCTACAAAAATTGGGTACACGCCAGGAAGTTACTGGCATTATCATTAGCAACAAACTTAATGTGTCGCAAAAATACGTACGCGACATTCGCAACATTCTCTATATATGGCGAAAATACGGCTATAACACCGCATTCAACAAATTCTTTCCAAAATACAAAGAAGCTAAAGGCCATGTAAAGAAAGGAAACCCTGATATGGTGAATGTGTTAGATGGTAAGCTCATGTATCTGAAAATGGTAAAAGGCGAAAACGATAGCGTGTATTTGAGGCTGAAAGCGCAATTTGACGACTTGTGCTATTCGCTCCACGACGAAGCCAAAACGACTATGCAAGGAATTACATACGTGGAGACAATACCCGTGTTGGAATTTGAACGGAAAAATTATACAACAATAACCATAAAAACAACCCAGCCCAAGGAAATCAACACCTCTCTATCGGCCCCACAAGAGGATATTGAAAAACTCAATAAAAAACATATTGAGAACTTCATTCCACATCGTTATGCATCTTTCAAGTTAGGCGGAAAAATGCAAAAGGCATCAGTGAACAAGTCGCTGAAAAAGGAATACGAAGACAGAAAGAACATACTTTCCATCTCCCATTGCCGAGACGCGAACGGAGAACTATTTTGGCTCATACATAGTTCCGACAAGGATACTGTACCACCAATTCCTCCTGTTGACATAGATGAATTAAATGATGAACTGGACAAACTATTAAATTAGTGCTTATGGACGAAAATTTGAAATCAACAATAGATAAGATAGTACAACTGAGCAAGCAAAATCAGGAGTTTGACACAGAATTGCGGAAGAGGTTAAAAATAACTTCATCCGCAAAATCAGTATATGATGTAGAACGGATTGCAAATATTGAAAAGTATTTAGGGCTTGATTTTTATGTTGACACAAAGACTTCAAATGTTGATTATTCTTTTATCAAACTGCCTGATGTAAAGGCACAACTCATTTCAGATAATCGTGAAATGATGCGATTTAGGTATGGAACAAGATACCATAAAATAAACTTTGCAGAGTTTTGTAGATATGCTCATTTTCAGATAGAAATGCTTTTGAATTATTATTATAACATTGCTAATAAATCAGATTTAAATTCAATAAAAGAACAAATAAAAAAATATAATCAGAAAAAAGCTGATGATGTTGAAAAAGCCAATTCACTCGAATCTATATCATATAGCATTAAATTATGGGCATTTCTAACCGAGTTTTTTAATAATACAAATGATTATTATATATACAATTATCTTCGTAATGTTAGAAATGAATTAAGCCATCGTTCAGTTACTGAAGATAAAATAAGCATTAATTCATATCAACAGTCTTTAAAAGACCAAGGATTTATATTAAATAAGAAAGGGAATGTGTCTTTAAACTGGAAAAATAAAGAAGCGGATAAGGATCTTAAGGAGTTATATAATAGTAAGATTAAAGATTCTAACAAATATAAACAATACACATACCTGATCTGGTATTATGGAACACCTTTCAATGATATAGTAAATGGCCTAAATAGAATAGCTAGTGTTATTAGCACTATATTGAAATAAGATTTTTTCAAAAACGGTTGAGAACTTACAACCCAACCGTTTTTTGCACATTCTCAATAAAGTTACACAATCTTTTCCCAAAACCGTGCAAATGGGGGGACAAAAAATCCCTCACAAGGCTGGATGGGGTGAAATGCCTTGCGAGGGAGAGATTTAGGGTGTAAACCCCAATCGGCACTAATTTAGGGTTAGAGAGATGTTAGTTGAAACTCGTATTAATGTGTGTTATGACAAACGTTTTTTGAAATAGATGTAGTAGCCTGTGAGGGGGAGTGTGGCACCAACCACACACACGATGAATGTGAGAATTTTGGTGACTATTCCGCCCCAACTGCCCACATGTATGGCATGGAACAGACGCATCATTTCGCCGCGTGGCAGCAGATGCAGACCGAACGCCACTCCTGTGAGGGCAAGCACCACCAACCACAACACCACCCAATATCCGAGCGAGGTGTGCAAGTCGAACCACAACTTGCGCCGCCCTTTGCCGGTGGCGATAGTGAATCGCTGCCGCCATTGCTGTCGGCTTTTGGGCCACACTATCCACACGCCGCTCAGCAGAATGACGATGAAGAATATCGTAACGTAGGTCACGATACATTTGCCCACCTTGCCGGCAAACAGCGACTTGTGCAACCGTGCCGTGTAGGTAAAGAAGTCGGGCTTGTCGGTCATTCCCGCCTTTTTCATTTTAGCCACCTTCTTCTGATATGCCGCAATGCTGTCGGCGCTCACATCGGCTGACTGCTTTTGGTGCTGCTGAGCGTGAGGTATCACCTTGGGCATTCCGAGCGCGCTGCGAATCTCGTCTTTAAACACGAGCGTGGCACCCGACAAGCATATCACCGTGATGAGTATGCCCAGCGGTATCGATAGCCACAAATGAATGCGATATATCCATTTTCTGCTCATGCACCTTAGCCTTTGAAGTTGAGTTTCAGCCCTACGACGAACATTCTGCCAGGAGAATAGAGCGCATGGCGAATGTTATCGTGGTCGATGCGGTCGTCCTTCTTATTGAAGATATTTTCCACACCCACGCTTGGCATCACATTGAGCCACTTCGACACGTTGAAGGTGTGGGTAGTGTTGATGCCCCAAACGCCATATCCTGGAGCGTCCTCATAGTTGGGATAGAGTGTTTTGCTCTGCAAGCGTCCGTTCAAATTCACATTCAAGGTGTAGCGATTCCATGTTTGGTTGTAGTTGAACGCCAAGGTGCCAGTGTGGCGCACTGAGCGTTCGAGGTCTTTCCACTCGTCGCCTGTCTTGGTGCGTGCATAGGTATATACGTAGCTACCCATCACCGAGAAGCCATCAAACACATTCACGCTGGCGTTTACCTGAAGCCCCTTCACCGAGCCCTTGTCGCTGTTCACATAGAGGCTATACGACTTCAGTTTGGCGGCTTGTGCCTCGGTCATTTCAGGAAATTCCTGACGCAATTCTGCGCGAGTAGCATCGTCGACAGTGTGCTTTTCCTTGATAATCATATCGTTGATAAAGTTCATATATCCCATCACCGAGATAGAGAACACACGGTTGCTGTATTCGGCGTTGAGCGACACATAATTGCTCTTTTCAGCATTCAGATTCTTGTTGCCGAAAGTGATAACCGGTCTGCCAGCCATCAACTTAAAGTAGTGGTAATACAGTTCGTCGAGACCAGGAGCACGGAAGCCCTGTGAATAAGCCGCACGGAAGCGGAAATTGCCTGGCGAATACATCAACGCCACTTTAGGGGTGAAGTTGTTGCCAAATGCCTCGTGGCGAGTGTAGCGCACACCCACGGTGGCGGAGAGGTTTTGGAGCAACTTCATATCGTGTTGCGCATAGCCAGCCCAAGTGTAGGCGTTGTTGTCCACGTCGCCAGCGGTAGCCACAAGGTAATCTTTGCGCCAGTCGGCACCAATCATGGTGGTGGCTCCGTCATAGAAGTTAAACACGCCCTTCAGTTCGCCTTCGTAATACTTCTGACCCTTGCTCTTCACATAGTCGCCCAGCTGATAACTGCCCGATGCCATATCGTAGATATTGCCATAATCATAAGAGTCTTTGATGAAGTCAAACAGCAAAGAGTGGTGCGAGAATTTATACTTTGCTCCGGCTTCCCATCGCCAGCCCTCGCTGCGAATGTCGTAAGCCGAGCCGCCCTCCTTGCCATCCACAGGCTCAGGGCGATTAGTGCGCTTCCACGAGTAAGCCCCACCGGCATAGAGCGAGAGCTTGTTGCGGAAATCGTAGGTGAAGCGCTGGTTCACCACATTTGAAGTGTAGCCCACGAATAGCGGATCGATGGTTTCGAGCGTTTCGCCCGTTTTTGAGTCGGTGGTCAAGTTGCTGTTCTGATAGCTGTCGGCTGCGTCGTGGCTAAACGAGGTGTAGGAGCCAAAGCCCTTGGTGAAAATATCCACATTTGCCGACTGCGACCATTGCCCCTTGCCCGACACGCGCGAATTTGAAGTGACCGAAATCAGTTGGTCGGTGGGCTGGTCGGTGATGATATTGATTACGCCACCAATGGCATCAGAGCCATACAGCGACGAAGCTGCGCCGTCAAGCACCTCGATGCGCTTGATTTTGCCCACATTGATGCGGTTCAAATCCACATTGCCGGATATGTCGCCAATGAGCTTTTTGCCGTTGATTAGCACCAGCACATATTTATTGCCCAGTCCATTTAAGCGGAGATACGAGCCCATAGTGTTGGGAGAAAACGACACTTGCGGCATCAGGCGCGACATGGCGTCCTGAAAGTCGGTCAAGCCAGTCTCTTTGAGCAAATTTTTCGAAATCACGTGTACGGGGGTGGTGGTAGATTTAAGCAACTGACGGTGCCCATTACCAGTAACCACTACGGGGTTAAGCTCAAACACGCGCTTGAGCGTGTCGCTATACTGCGAGCCAGCTGGCTGGACAGGCGCACCACCGGCGGCATAAGCCCCCTGTGCCGACATAAGCACACAGGCCGATGCCATAAAAATCCATTTGTTCTTCATCATTTTGTGCTATTTAGGAGTTGATTTATATTATTCAATATGAGTTGCTGAATCTCTGGCATCTCGCCAAGACCTTCGCTGATATGGCGCACACGATAGCCTGCCTTTCTCAAGGCCTCGCCCCATACGCCTTTAATATCTTCCTCGTTGTGGTTGCCAGCGATAAACAGCAGTGGCACCACTACCACATTCTTGCGGCTATCCTTCGCCAACTGCGCCATCACATTGTCGAGCGTTGGAAAACTCTCAATAGTGCCCACGTGCCAGTTGGGTCTGCCCTCGAATTTAGCGAGGCAATCGAGTTGCGAATAGATGGCATTCGCTGGACTGTCGCTGCCATGACCCACAATCACCACCTGTTCATCACTCTTGGCATTGATATGGGCGGCGATTTGGTCGAGCATATTGCGACAATCGTCCACCGAGTAGAGCAGCGGACGAGCCACCACTATTTTCTTGAACTTGCTTTTGCGGGCGTTCACTTCGTTTTTCACGATGTCGTTCATCACGCCATCGAGCAGCATGGTGGTCTGCACCACGGCGTTTTGGCAGCCATCGGCTATCAACTTGTCAAGACCCTCTCCAATGGTAAGTTTCTTGATTCCTCGTTTTCCCAACGACTTAATGACCGACCCTGCGGCATACGCCTCAACCACCTCGCAATCAGCGAATCGAGCCATCGCCATACTGTCGAGCGCATCAATAGTGGCCTTGCGGCTTGCATCATTTCTGGTGCCGTAATGCACCAGCAACACACCCGTCTTTTCGGCAGGGGCACTCTGCCCCATCGCCACCTCGGCGCACATCAGCACCGACAACAAACACAACGCTATTCTGAACATCATTTCTTATTACCTTAAAATCATTTAATCCAAATTTTGGGTTTAAATTTCTCGGTACAAAATTACTCCGAACAGCCACCTCTCCGCAATACTTAAAAATAATGAAAATCACCCCATCCATTCCCCCAAAATAATTACCCCACTCACAATATTACCCTAATATTTCTATTAAAATAATATTTGAACAAAAATTCCTGGAATTCGGCCTAATTTAGTAAATTTGCAAATAACAAGTTCGCCATTGCTCATGACAAAAAGCAAACAGAATAAAGCATCCGGTAAAATAAGTCAGAAATAATCGTATATATGAACCACAATAAGAAATTCTCAATATCAGAGCTTCAAGAAATGCGTGAGTCGGAAGACCATGTTGAGTTCAAAAAAGGTGAGGGAGGCAATGTTTCATATAATGGCAAAGGCAAAGACAAACCAAGCGACAGAAGACGTTGCATACTTGGTTATGTAGCCGCACTTTGTAACGAAGGTGGTGGACGAATCGTTATTGGCATGCACGATAAGCACCCTCATGCGGTGACAGGCACCACCCAATGTGTAAACGCCATTGGTCAACTGGAGAGCGACATATATCGAGATATGGGCATACGTCCATTTGTGTACGAACTATTTGAAGAAGAAACCAATAAACGAGTTCTTGTCATTGAGGTCCCTGGTCGCCCAACAGGCAAAGTGTACAAATTTGAAGACGTAGCATTGATGCGTGTTGGCGAGGAACTGAAGCCAATGGACGACAAAACATATATCAGTATTGTTCAAGAACAAGAGCCCGATTTTTCTGAACAATATTGCGTTGGGGCGACAATTCGGGATCTTGACCCTCACGCAATAGACATTTTGAAAGAGAAATACGCAAAAAAACAAAACAACCCATCTTTTGCATCATTAAGCGATATTCAGGCATTAAGTGACCTAAAACTGATTAATGAAGATAACGTCACAAATGCCGCTGTTCTATTAGTTGGAAAGGAGAGTTTTCTCAATGAAAAGTTTCCTCAAGCTAAGGTGATGCTTGAATATCGAAGTACAGAATCTCAGATCAACTTTGACAACAGAATTTCTTTTGGGCAACCATTTTTCATACTTATAGATGAACTATGGAAAACCATCAATCTAAGAAATGGTTCCATACCAGTCAGAGAGGGTTCTTACACACGGCTCTTTCATTTAAAAATGCTTTGAATTTTCAATATCCATGAGTATTAGTCGGTTAGAAGCAACTCTCAATAACACCCAACAAAGCTGTTTTTATATATTCCACAGATTAGATTTGGGTAAATGCTACTTATTCAAGCAGTTGCTAAACAATACCAAAGTTAAATGAAAGAGCCGTGGTTCTTACATATTTGACATTCCTTTTTTCAACGAAGATGTTATACGTGAGTTTGTGAACAACGCTTTTGCTCATCGAGACTATCGACGAAATAGCGAAATCGTAATAAAACAATATCAGAACAAACTCATTATCCAAAATGCGGGGGGATTTCCTCAAGGTGTAAATTTAAGAAACTTACTTACAGTACCAAGTACTCCAAGAAATAGGCTCTTAGCAGACGTATTGTCAAAAACTGGTGTTGTTGAACGGTCTGGTCAGGGGTTGGATAAAATATTTCTATACACCCTGTCTGAAGGTAAACCTGCTCCAGATTATTCCCATAGTGATGATTTCACCGTAACAGGTGTATTATTGGCAACTGTTAAAGATAAAGCTTTTGCTATGTATGTTCAAGGCATACAACAAGATTTGCCTGATGATCAAAAATTAAATGTATTTGATATAATGGCTCTTTGCGAGGTTCGTGATGGTGCGAAACATCCAACCGACAAGCAGATAGCTCAAAAGCTTGAGCGTTTAGGATTTCTTGAAAAGCATGGCAAAACAAATGCCCAATATTACATTCTTCCACGCTCGTATTACGATCTATCTGGTGATAGTGCAAAGTATTCTTTGATGACAGATTGGGATATGAATCAAGTATGGGCTGTAATCTATCCTTTTCTTTTAAAATATGACAAGGCAAAGAAATCTGAAATTGTCACATTATGTGGAAATCATTTGTCAGACAAGCAACTTAGAAAATTCATTGATGAATTGAAAGCGAAAGGTATGCTTAAAACTAAAGGTGAGCGTGGACAGATGGTTTATATGATTGGGGATGCCTACAAAGAAAGCAATGAGATTATGAATAAAGCGTTGAAAATAGGGCTCAATGAACTACTCAACAGAGAAAAAGAAAAGGGCGAATAAAAGGGCGAATAGCAATCGCATTAAAGCGTACTTCTTTTAAAAAAAGAATCTTAAAACGCTGGATATAGACAACTTACTAAGGGCGAATAAAAGGGCGAATACACCTATTGTTTCACACCATCAGAGGGACGGTTCTTCTGATGGTGTGGTGCTTTTATTGCGTGTTGAGTGGAACTATTATTTGGGCTCGAGGTGGAGGTAGTAGAATTCGGGGGTGAAGTCGGTGTCTTCGTTTGCGAGTTGGTGGAGCAGGAGCATTCGGGTGGTTTTGTTTTCCCAATATAGCAGGGCTTCCACTCCTGTTTCGGGCAAGCATTTGAAAAGTTTTTCTTTCCCTTTGGCGTTCTGCCCCACTCCCACGCTGTTTTCCATCAGTGCTTTGATGGATTTTGGCATTATTGCGAGGAATACCTTGTCGGGCAGCAATTTGTGATTCACCGGTATGATTCGGGAATAGGGGGCATCGTTCTTTGCCACAATATCACACACCTGATATTCATATTCCCTGTCAAGCAGGCAATAGGTGGTGAGGTTTTGTGGCTTGCTGAGAACAAGGTCACCCCATTTAAGCCCTAAGAAGTCGCGGTCATAGAGTGTCAGGTCAAGAGCCGCCTCATATTTCACCTTTCCATCGTGGTAGCCTTTAAGATGGCTTTTCACTGTGCCACTTTTGAAGAAATGCGATGCCCATTGCGTGGTCAGATGCCGCTCAACTCCTCCTTCCGAAACATTATATTCATATATCTTGTAGGTGTGAGGGTAATTGTCGGCACTCCACACAATAGAGTCGTAATATTCTGTAAACTTCGGGAATCCCAATGCCGTATAGTTTCCGTCAAGGTCTGTGATTCTGAATGTGACGAGGTCGAGGGGCGCGGGCAGCGGACTTTCGATACGCATAAAGGGTGAGTATTTTTCCACTTTCAACTTAAACTTCGCCTCATCTGGCAAAGTTTGCGGCTTGGGGTCGGGTTGTCCCTCTCTAAAGGTACGCGTCAAACAGATAATGGTGCTTGCTTTCCTACCGCCATCTGTCGCCGAAATCCGAATCTCTTCGTAGGTGTCAGAAGCCTCAGAGGCGATGAGAGGAAAGTGAATTTTCACCCTGTTGCCCTCCACCTTGAGCGTAGCCCACCCACAATCGTAGGTGAAAGACTCGCCTGATACAGGGTCGAGCGCATCGTAGTTGTTACAAGTCATCACAACATCGCCCTCCTTGCTGTTTGCCTTGAAGCAATATCGGGGTGTCGATTCCACACTGCCACCCGTATATTTCACATTATCGGGCGTAAGAATTTCATACGACCACTCCATGGGTTCACCAGGCAAAACTTCATCCTTATCGCAAGCCGCAAAGAGCAAGCAAACCATCACCATCAGGAAAGCACACCGTTTGTTCATATCCACACGATTCTTAATTTGTTTTTTTGATGCTATGAAAAACTGTTTGGGTTAGTGCACCAACTTGCGTGATTGCGAGGTGCCGTCGGTGTATTGGGTGACCTCAATGTTGAAGCCGCTGAAAGGCTCTGCGCTCTCGTGGCCCTGCAGGTCAAAGTATTTCACACCCTTCACCGCCTTATCGGCAGCCACATCATCAACGCCCGAAGTTGCAGCTCTTGACCAAACACGCACGTCAGCTAATATGGGGTGGGCATTGGTGCCATAATACCTTTTATAAGTATAAGTACCGCCAGTGTCATAGTAATAGATAAGATAATTCCGAGTGTAGTTTTTATCACCAACGGCTTTCAAATTGGTCACAAATGAAGGCTTCAAATTGCCTTGGGCATCTTCATAATATTCCATATATAATTCACAATTATTACTGCTGAAGTTTTCGCTGAATCTGTACGAATTTATTCGGTTCAAATCCACATCGTCAGGCAACAGTATTCGCCAGTAACCGTAGCGCCCGGATACTGGTTTCGCTATGACATAAATGTCTTGAGCATTGGCTTCAAAACGTCTATAGCCCTCTGCTTTATCCTCATCATAATACAAACCAGAAAAACTTGGTGCCGCAATATTGTTTCTGTTTAAATCTACTGCCAATAGGTTAGGGTACTTTGAAGCATCAAATTTGGTCAAGCTACACCAACGAGCTTGCAAACACTTCAAGTTTGAATATTGGCTCGGGTCTACACTTGAAAATGCTTTAACTCCATCGCAGAGAATGGTGGCTATACCACTTGGAACAGCGGGGAAGGTACGCAACCACTCACAATTCGTCACATTGATATATTTGAGCGAGTCGAGCTGGCTGCAGTCCAACGAATCCAATGGCAAACCCTGACAACTTAAAGATTTAAGTTTTGTGCAATTTGAGAGGTCGAGACTGGTCATGAGATTACCCGAGCACGACAGCACCTCTAAATTTTTGGGTGCCTCCGAAAGATCAAGTGCTGTAAGCTTGCCATCGTCGCACATGAGCGCTCTCAGATTAGGCATAAGTGCAAAATCCGGCAATTTAACGCCTTCAGAACACTTGCTATAGGCAAATGTTTCCAAATTCTCGCAAGTGTCCAGCTTGATGTCCACAGCCTTCTCGCAGTCGTGAACAATGACTGTCCGCAAATTCGGGCATCCGCGGAGATCCAGTTCGGAAAGCGCTTGACTTTCAATATCCACATCCTTAAGCTCCGGAAGATTAGCCAAATTCACTTTTTTGAGGCGCATAAAACGTGACGCGTCAGTTGTGGAAGTGGTCTTGGATGTTTCCCCTGTAAAGTAGCCGTAGAGACAGTCAAAGGGATTGGAAATTTTTATATCAGGATTTCCATAATAAAATCCCGTTGTGCAAAAATAGAAAGTTTTGAGCTTTTTGTTTTTTGACAAATCCAGTATTCCTATAGTATTCCCATAATCTCCATATTTCTCATTCAAATTACGAATAGACAAGTATTCAAGCTCAGTAAAATACTCTACACCTTTTAACGTCTTGACACCGTCGCCTAAATAAGGGTCGCCAAATGTGGTAATCGACTTTACAGATGCCAACTCTTCGTCGGTCAGCCTTGAGCCACGAACCTTGTTGAAGTGGTTAAGTACCCAACCAAGAAATTTTTCATCGGGGAAATAATCGGTGTTGGCGAGCACGTCGGCTTTGGCGAGGCAGAAGCAAGTGAGCAGAAATGAAAATAAAACTAAGCATCTGTTTTTCATATTGCATTTGTTTTTATAATTATTAATCCGTTTTTATTTATTTTTCACAAATTTATACAACAAAAGAATAAAACGCAAATTTTTTATCATTCTTTTATCAGACTACCAAATTGACGTTGCTCTCCGTGGTGTGTGATTGTAATTTTGCATCGTTGAGATTTTGATAAAAAAACAACAATCGTGTCTATGACACGTGCTTTCACATCAAATTTTCAAAATCAAGTATAATTAACAAAATAAAATTATGGAACAAAAAAGTATTAATAATCCTGACTCTTCTGGGGCTGGTTATGTGAAAAACAATTTTGTATTTCACAGCAACGAAGAGTTTGTGAATTTTCAGCGTTGCTTTGTTATGAGTAAAGTCGCTCCTTACGAGCCGATTTATGTAAAGAGCGAAGACACCGATATGGTATTCCATCCGGCATCAAGCACGTGCGACCACATCTGCCTCACGTTTATGTACAATGGTGGAAAACCATACCAAATTATCAACAACAAAGCCTTTTACTTTAAAGGGTTCAAAAAAATTGTTATTCAAGGCGAGAGGTCTGAACGATCAAACAGAAAAGACATACCTGTGCTTGAGGTTGTCAACGAGTATGCAGAAGGTGCTCCTACCAATAAAGACAGCAATGGGGAGTTTTGTCATTCATACGATTGTGATGATGCTATTTTCAATATTAAGAATGAACACAATGCCCCAGTAGACATTGTCGTTTCCGACATCGCTTTCCGTGTGGCATTTAAACTGAAAGATGTATTGAAGCCCAGAGATTTTCAGAGTGCTACCCTGTTTGGCCAAACATCTGTTGGTTCTATAAATGATTCTGAAGTCTCAGATGGAAAGACACCACATTTGCATAATAGATGGTACCATCCTGATATTTGCCCTGTGTTTTTCAAGGTTTATGAGGCAAGTTCGTTCAAGATGTTTAATGTGCGAATGTATTCGCAGTATCTTGACCTCACCCACGTGTTCCTACATTGGTGCGAGAACGTAGATATCACTAACTGTGAGTTTGTGAATTACAATGCACGAATAATTGGTGGCAATATCTGGATGTGTCAGCGCGTGAAGAATGTGAACATTGTGAATAACGATTTCTACAAGTATGGAAATGATGAGAACATCGGTATTTGGGGAGATTCCATCATGAATCGAGATGAAGAAATGTTCTATGCCTCAAAAGACTCTCTTTCGGGTCTTGATGATGAAGCGTATGCCAATCGCAAACTTGATTTTGAACATATCCATATCAAGAACAATCGTTTCTATTACGGAAAGCCTCAGGTATCTCCCTATACAGGAGAGGTGTTCCCCGACCATATTGACCTGAAAGGAATCCAAGAGGCTCAAAAAAACATTTATAAAATAGAGTATGCCATAGAGAAAGAATGGGGAGGAGTGATTGATATTTTTCACAGTATGTTCTTTTCTCAACACACACCAAAGACGAAAATACGATTTGACAACAATGATGTTAATTCCAGCACTACGGGTTCCTCTAGTAGTAGTGGAAGTGAATTTGACGGACAGTGCGCAAAGGTGAATACAGCCAATGGTGTCACAGAGTATGCTATTGTCCCATATGTTCACTATACTATTTCTGATTATGTGGTTGATGGAAACGAATTTTATATCGATTCTCCGATGAACGTGCTGATGGGTATGACGTGCGACAACTACTGCCGCACAGAGGGTGTCAAAATCACCAACAACTTCATAAAATATGGCTCTTGGGCTCATCATGGATGTCAACTTCAAGACTTCAAAATCATTTACGACAAGAATCCAGACTACGAATCTACTGGCTATGGGTTGGAAATGACAAATAAAAAGGTGTTAAGTCCTGTTTTGATAGAGAACAACACGATTGAGAGTGTGGCATATCCCTATATGGTGTATAATGAAAAAGGTGATGAGACGCATATTGTACTGAATGTGGAAAGTGGCAGTGTGGAGTTTAACCATAATGTCGTGAGTGAAGATAGTAGTGAAGTGCAAGAAACCATTGCTAAAAATGTAATAACCAATGGAGATTCAAAAGTAATACCAACTTCTGGCTATTTTGGCTATATGCTCCTTTACTCTCGCGACAAAGGCGGTAACATAAGCATGAAAGGAAACGTGTTCCGTGGAATGAAGTGTATGGGGTCGTTTGATTTCGTAAATCCAGAAACGGAGCCAGTGGAAGGAGCAAAATTTCCAATCGAGAACAAGTCGCTTATTCGTTTGAATGCTAAAGACAACGTGTTTCAAGGATGCACCTCTATCAATTCTAAAAACCTAAAGGAGTGCATCTTCAACTTCAATACCAATAAATTCTTTGCAAAGAGCGATCAGCTTATTTTGGATGAATTGCCAGAGAAATCGCTACTCACACTTACCAATAATGTGTTTAGAAGATTGACAAATGCTGGTTCTGGTTCCGGTTTCCTCTATTACCACAATGCGACAAATCCTATAGGAAATCCAAGCCTCACATTGTTATCTTCCGGCAACAAGTTCCAAAGTGTCTCAGGTCATATTTGCGAGTATTACGATGGTGCAGATATCAACATCTATTCATCAGACGAAGTTTGTCTCGATGACGATTATTATGAAGCAAAAAGCGAATACTACGAAGACCATTAATAGCAAATAACTTTTGGAGAGAGAGAATATGCAAAAATAATGTATATTCTCTCTCGTTTTCTATTTTTATATCACAACTTTTGGAAGTAGAAGTTTTAAGCAGATGATTTATGTGGGATTGATGAGTTCTTGCACGTCGCGGAGCATTTCGGCGTGGTCGAACGCCAATGGGGGGAGTGCATTGACGGGGAACCAGCGTGCCTCAGCCGCGTCGTCGGCAGCGGTGACGGCTGGTCGCTTGTCGAAATACGCCGCAAAGGCGATGGAGATAACGCGCTCGCGTGGGTCGCGGTCGGGGCGAGTGTAGGCTCCGATTTGCATCAGTTGGCCTGCCGCGATGCCAGTCTCCTCACGGAGTTCACGCCTTGCAGCGGCTGGCGCGTCTTCGTCGATTCCTATAAATCCGCCGGGGAAAGCCCAATGCCCCTTAAACGGCTCATTCTTGCGTTGCACCAGCAGCACGTGCATTTCGCCACCTTCGGGCGAGAGTGCAATGCAGTCGGCAGTGACTGCCGGATGTGGATAGTCGTAAGTGTATTTCTTCATTTTTTTTCTATGCGGGGGATTATCGTTCGTTCCAATAGATTTCGTAAGAGGAATTGGTGGCAGGACGATCGAGCACTACAGCCGTAAATGGGCAAATCGAGTACGACATTTTGCTGCCCTTGTCCACTTTGTAGTTGAAAATGATGGCGTTGCCGTTTTGGAGCACGCTCAGCGGATACATCTGCGTGTCGGTGTCGGTAACGGGGCTTACCACCGCCAACACAAACTGACGCTTGAAGTTGATGGGCGTGGGCTGTCCGTTGCTGCCCATCACCGCCGCCTCACCGAAAATGGCGCGGAACTCGCTCTCGGTGTTGATCACCTTGCGGAGCAGTTTTTGTGGCACGGAGTTGTTTTTCACAAAATAGTTGTTCACCTCTGTGAAAGCGATGGGCGAAGCGTTTTGCTCCAACTCGCGTGTGATGGAGCAACTGCTCACCACACAAGCCACAAGGAGGGCCACCATCAGTCTTACGAACCTTTTCATATCATTATTTCTGGGTTAAACTATCAAAGTAGAATTTCAGCACATCAGATGCCGCGATAAACGACGACTGCTTGCTGCCGAGCACCATTTCCTGCTTGATTTTAAGCAGACGCTCAATTTCGGGATTGTTGTAGAAATGGCTCTTCAGATGCTCGTTGATGGTTTCGTACATCCAGTATTTTTCCTGCTGACGGCGCTTTTCCTCGAAGTAGCCACTCTTGCGCACGGTTTCGAAATAAGCGTCGATCATTTCCCACACCTTGTCGATGTTGTAGCCATAGTAGCCCGAATAGGTGGTGACCTGTGGTGCCACGCCGCTTGGTGGCATGGGGAAGAGGTGGAGCGCATTGCGGAACTGGTTGGCGGCAAGGTTGGCGCGGTCCACATTGTCGCCGTCGCACTTGTTGATGCAGATGCCATCAGCCATTTCCATAATGCCACGCTTGATGCCCTGCAATTCATCGCCTGTGCCGGCGAGTTGAATCAGTAAGAAGAAGTCGACCATCGAGTGAACGGCGGTTTCGCTTTGGCCCACACCCACGGTCTCGACAAAGATATTATTGTAGCCGGCAGCCTCACAGAGCACGATGGTTTCGCGCGTCTTGCGAGCCACACCGCCAAGCGAGCCAGCCGAGGGTGAAGGGCGAATGAATGCCTTGGGGTGTACGGAAAGTTTCTCCATACGCGTTTTGTCGCCGAGGATTGAGCCTTTTGAGCGTTCGCTACTTGGGTCAATCGCCAGCACCGCCAACTTGTTGGCTGGGTCTTTTTCAAGCACATGCAAGCCAAACACGTCGATTGATGTGCTCTTACCAGCGCCAGGCACACCAGTGATGCCGATGCGCTTACTATTGCCGGTGTAAGGCAAACACTTCTCAATCACTTCCTGAGCAATCACTTGATGCTCTGGCACCAGACTCTCCACCAAAGTGACAGCCTGACCCAGCACCGAGAGGTTGCCCTTGCGAATACCTTCCACATAATCGGATACCGACAGTTGCGGACGCTTTTTGCGATGCTTCATGTAGGGGTTGTTCATTGGCGGCATTTCAATGCCAGCATTCACTTGCAGTCCAGTGTATTGCGCATCGTTTTCGGGATGCTCAATTTGATGGTGGCCATCGTTTTGCTGATTGTTACTCATGTCTTCTTATCTTTTTTATTGTTTTTTCTTATTTCACAATGCCCACCAGGCGCAGTTGCGTCTGTGGGGTGTAAGGGTCGTTGGCGATGATGGTGAGCAGGGTGTTCACCACGCTATTGGCGCGCGCCGATGTGTCGAGCGTCACGCTCACGGTAGCCGACTGCCCTTTCTTCAACTCGTCGCGGTCGCTGGTGGCGGTGATGCCCTCCCCTTCTGGCACAAACAGCCTGCGCAGGCGGAGCACGTCTTTGCCACGGTTGGTGATGGTGAATGTGCGGCTCACGGGCTCGTTGGGGGCGCAAGTCTCGAAGTCCACCTTGTCGGTCGAAACCTCTATCACCGGCGCATTGCGGCGCTGCTTTTCGGTCAATCGTGAGAAGTTCTCCTTCACTTGGAGCATCACGTTGAATTTGCCTGCGTATTGCTCGGTGCCGTGAAGCGAGTGCGCCGTCATCTTCACCGTGTCGGCGTTGAATCCCCATTGTGGCGCGCCAGCCGATGAACAATGCACCGATACGATAAATATGCCGCCCGGCTCAATGGTGTCGGGGAGCACGTTGCAAGAAATGTATTTCGAGTTGATGGCGGCGTGCACGAGCATCGTGTCGCTCGATGTGTTGTAGCCGCTGATGTAGGCGTTGCGTGAATTGCCCCTGAACACCTCGCCCAGTGGCATACTGGCGGAATTTAAGCGAATGGGACCGAAACCGAATGGATAACGCTCAGCCACGGTTTCGGCAGAGCCTATCACGCTGCCCTTCACGGTGAGCGTGGATTTGCGAGGCTTGCCGTTGGTATATACATACACCTTTTTCTCAAACGGCCCCGGTATGTCGCGCGTGCTGTAGGTGACTTGCACGCTGCCGGTGTCGCCCGGCTCAATAGCTTGGCGAGTGTATTCTGCCACGGTGCAACCGCAATTCGACTGCACACGCGTAATCACCAAAGCCGAATCACCACGGTTCACCACTCGCATGGTGGTGCTTACTGATTTCAGGCTATCGCGAAACTTGCCGAAATCGTGGGTGGTCTCCAGCCACGACGGCACACTCTGCGCCACAGCCGCAAGGCTTACGAGGCACAGTGCCCACAGCATCATATTTCGCTTCAGCGTCGTCATTTTCTTGGAATAATCGTGCCACGAATGGTCAGCGTGGTGCGACCTTCATCGCCACTGGTTTTCACCTTTACAGGTTTCATAAAGGCACCCGAACGCCCTGCAGGATTGAATGTGACCTTGATTTTTGCCGTTTTGCCCGGTTTGATGGGTTTGGTGGGAAATTCGGGACGAGTGCAGCCACACGAAGTCACCACCTGCAAAATCACCAAAGGCTTGTCGCCCGTGTTTTTAAGTTCAAACGTATGCGACACCGCCCCTTTAGCCTCCTTGATGTAGCCAAAGTCGTGTTCCTTTACCGTATAGGTGGCGTGGCCCTGCGCAAAAGCCGCAAGGCAAACAAAAGCAGCCACCATCACAGTGAAAATCTTCTTCATAGCACCAAAAAAACATTTAGAAGCCCCAGGCAAAATCATTCCCAAATAAATTGAAAAAAACGTAGGGACATGCCTTTGGCATGTTTCAACTGCCACACCAGCAACAGTTTTCCAACTCATTCAAAAACAAAGCCAAAACAGCTTCACATTATCTAAACAACAAAAGTACAAAAATAAATCCTAACAGATATATAACCTTTGTTAATTCTACGTAACCACCCCAAAAACCCCACCATTCAGACCAACAAAAAAAACACTACCAGAAGAACCGTCCCTTTGGTAGTGTTTTTATTCGTTTAGCAGGCGGTTAGTGCCTGATGATGTGTGGGTTATTTTTCGGGGATTTCCACTTGTGGCTCGTCGGCGAGTTTTTGTTCGAAGTAGGCTTTCACCTCGTCCCAGTTGTAGTATGGGCCCGACACTGGCTTCACAGCTTCGGGGAGGGTGGCTTCGTGCTCGTTGAGCAAGAATTTCACAAGGATTGGCGCGCCTGCCTTGCGGAAGAAAATCCATTGCACGTTGGCTGCCATCGGGAACACCTTGTAACTCTGCCACTTGTCGGTCAGCGACGCGAGGTCGGCAGTGCTGTAGTCCATATTGTTAAGACCCATCAGGCACACCAGTGGAAGCACCACGCTCTCGTGGCCGAAACGGAGGGTTGCGCAGTTTTTGCCATCCAAAATCGCCTTGTCGGCAGTGGTGATGAAGTTGCGCAGAAGGTTTGCCTCCATGTATGGCATACGGTTTTTGGTGAGTGGTGTGGAACCAGCCCAAAAATACCAGCGAATATTGTTATACTCCCAAATTTTCAAGCGGTCTTCTTCACTGAAAAGGTTATAGAGGTCCACATTCTCGAATTGGTGATGGCTCTGCATGTTGCCCACCACATCAAAGAGGTCGAGCATAAACTTCTGTGGCTTTTTCACATTCGCCATCGCCCACTTGCTATCGGTGAACAGGGTGCGGAACAATCGCTTTGGCTGGAGATATTTATCCTTCAACGCCTTTTCCTGAGCCTTATACGCAGTGCTGCGCAGATGTTTTGCCACAGGGTCGTCGTAGTTCATGTAATACATGTCGTGTTCCGAAGCATCGGTGGTAATGCGGAGCTGTGGGTTGAAGCCCTTGAGGGTGGTAACGGCGTTTTGCATCGAGAGAATACAACGAATCACCACGGTGGAGCGTGCATCTACGGCAGCATCGCCGGCAAACACTTCGGGATAATTCTTATACATGCGTGTGGCAATGCGCTGATGCTGCTCTGCACCGATGTCGCTCAATTCGCCCAAACGCTTGTACGACGCGGCATCCACCTCTTTGAGGGTTGCCAAAGCGGCCTTGCCACGAGCCGAGAGTTTGCCCACAGAGTCGGCTTTTGCAAGTATGGCAACTGTTGAGCTATACTGCTTTGGATCGATGAGCCAGCGGCTGCCGTGACGGCCATAATGATCGATATAGAACGGAGTGTATCCCTCTGGCGCAGCGGTAAGCGCGGGCAAGTTTTGGTCGGGATAAGCGTAGTAGTTGTTGGCTGCTTGCTTGTAGTTCGCCTTAAAGTCTTCACGCGTGCCGGCACTGGCCATCACCGCCAATGCAAGCCCAAGGATTAGGAATAATGATTTTCTCATAATTAGCTGAATTAAATATTGATTATGTTTGATTTTTCCGCTTGCAAATTTACCGAAAGAAATGCACATAATCAAATATGAAATAAAAGTTAGCCATTCATAGTTGCTAATTAAAAAAATATTGCTAACTTTGCATTCGCAAAATGCCCAAGTGGCGGAATGGTAGACGCGCACGTTTCAGGTGCGTGTGTCGCAAGGCGTGAAGGTTCGAGTCCTTTCTTGGGCACTCCAATAGGCTGTTAATCAATTGATTAACAGCCTATTTTGTTTTTACAGGTGTTACATAGGTGTAACATTTATGTTTTAACCCAAATCGGTCATCAGGGCTTGTGGTGGTAAGTATAGCGAAAGCGGTGTGGAAATCGGGGAATGGATTTCTACACCGCTTGTATTTTTTTAGTTGTTATTTACTTTGCGATTAGTACTCTTCTTCGTCGAAGAAATTTATACATATTGATTATCAATATATTATGCAGTAATCAATGAAATTTGCGCAAACAAACCGCACCGTCTGAGATGGCCTGAGGCAATAAGAGGAATGGACGGACAAACAAATACAATTCAGATATAATGAAGATGTAAACATACAAAAGTTTGGCATTTCATCATATTGTCATTTCAATTTTTCTTTGATTTCCAGAAAAGTCGTAATGACTTATAATTGTCCACGTCTATTGCATCTATTATCATATTTATTGCATAAACAACAATTACTATTGGCAACCCAATGAGCCACTCCCCATACTGCTTAGCAGAAGTATTTCCCAATTCGTCAATCCATGATACTAGTGTGGTCATGAAGTTCCAACTTTCATCTTTCCATATGAAAATCAGCACTCCAAGAACTATTGAAATCAATAGGACAACTATCCAAATGACAATTTTTATTGTTTTCCAAGTTTTTAATTTGTTGGAGTCAATAGTTTGGCGCAAAAGTGCATTGTCTTTCTCTACAGTTTCTTTGGCCAGCCATTCTTCATTTCTTTGCTGCTCAATTTTTCTTAGTTTATTGGCACTTGATTTTTTTACTTCGCTTAGAGTCTTTTGAGTGTCTTTGATAATTTTATGGGTTTGAGCAAGTTCTTGTTCTTGCTCTTTTTGTTTTAACTCTAATTCCTCAATACGCTTTTCAAGCTCCGTTTTAGCAAATTCTTTAGCTTCGCTCTCTAAATCGTCATCAGACGTTTTTCCAATCTCATCAAAGGTATTTCTTTCAATGAAATTTTTGACAAGAGTCTGTTGCTGTTCTATGTCAGATGTCACTTCAGCAATTCCAGACACAATAGCAGACAACATATCCAATGGCAGGGCTGCCGTTCGGATATTAAGGGTTAAAAAGCTAACAAAACTTTTATAATCATCTGCTGTTCTTTCGATATAATGCAAAATAATATTTAGCCATTGATTAGGCGACATAACAACTGGCACACGGTGCGTATTGCGTAAATAATCCCATCTTCTTAACTTATTATCTGACGAAAGAAGAAAAGCTTTTACTTGATAAATGTCATCACCATAACCTTTTCGTTTTTCTTCAATCCATAATACATTCTCCGCATCATATTCAGCCGATGTCTCTTGCTTTTCCAAGTCTGACTGCATGATTCCAGACACATATTCGTTTATATTGTCTTTCCGCTCTTCTCTATTGTATGGATAATTTCTGTCGTGAATTATTTCATATTTTCGGCAAAGAGAGTCGAACTCACTCATTATCCAATCCTTGAAATAACTTGTATCCCGATTTACCCTCCCTATACACCATTTGTGATAATAGTGAAATATACTATCCTCGCTAATAAATTCAGAAATAACCTTAGACTGCACTCTTGGTCGAAGTGAGTTGCCAATTTTCCCAATATAATAATCTATGGTATCTATAAACTCTAAATAGGTACTTTGACTAATTACTAAAAATTCACCCACTTCCTTGAATTTAGATAAAAACAAATGCGCTCTTGTTTTAAGGTTATCACTATTTAAACCCAACGCTCGGTAAATGATATTTGTATCAATATAGAATGATTTCCCCTTTAAATTTTGTATGTTAAGAGATGTGTTCTTTTGGTTTGTCATCATGCAGTATTCTAATGAATATCCTGCCAGATCATAAATGGCTTTATCTTTCCCCTCATCCGACCAAGTGAGGAAATTATTAATAATCTCTTTTTCCTTCTCTGTATAATTATTGCTTTTTACTTCTATAGAATCTATCTTCTCTTGTAAAATAAGTTTATAACCTTCAAGATTACTTGTAAACATTTCATAAAGGAATCGTAATATTATGGCCTTAGAAGACTCCTTTTCTATATCTTCTATATCGAACGACATCAAATATTCATCTATATATTCATATAGTGTTTTCTGACCGCACACAAGAGAAAGTTTGTTTTTGTATTCACCGGTAAGAGATATTATTATATCATTCTTGTCGATATAACAGTAATACCGCTGGTCTGCATCACGCCCTTTAATAACGACATCATTTATTTCATCAGCAGAATATAGAAATCCATATTCCCGATTGATATAAACGATTAACTCTGTCACGGGAATAGACAATCTTCCACAGCTATACAAAGCATCATCGATTACTCTTTGGTATGATTTATTTAGAGAAACCCCATTACTTGACCGACCATATATTATGGCAGCCATCCTAAAAACATTTCTTTGTTGCTCTCCTGTCAAACTCATAATTATTTCTTTAATAAATCGTTGCACAAATATAGGCAAACAAATTAATTTGTCGAATATAATTCACTATATTTGCATAATAAAATTGCATCTAAGAATGAAACTGGACAGAACGCGGCTGACTTCTTCGCGCTCACGGTCACACGCTTCACGATCCTCACCATATAAATCGAGTTGTGGATGACGCCAGGATTCTTCCTTGGAAATCCATTCACGTCCAGCATTTACTAGACTACCAATATCGTTAACATCTTTGGCCACACCTATGGTAACCAACTCTTTATAAATGCCTTTTATTTTTTCCGCAACTACAATACTTGTTGTTCCAGAACGATTCTTCTTTTTTTTGATAAACATAGTTAAAAAACCTTTTGCATACCCCAAAATAAGGGTACGCAAAGATACAAAATATTGTTTATCAATCAGTTATAAAATACGTATTTTTTGAGTGACGAAGTCAGGTAACTTTGCATTCGCAAAATGCCCAAGTGGCGGAATGGTAGACGCGCACGTTTCAGGTGCGTGTGTCGCAAGGCGTGAAGGTCCGAGTCCTTTCTTGGGCACCCCAATAGGTTGTTGATTGATTGATTAACAGCCTATTCTATTTTTTACAGGTGTTACATAGGTGTAACATTTATGTTTCAACCCACATCGGCCATCAGGGGTTGTGGTGGTAAGTATAGCGACAGCGGTGTGGAAATCGGGGAATGGATTTCTACACCGCTTGTATTTTTTTAGTTGTTATTTACTTTGCGATTAGTATTCTTCTTCGTTGAAGAAGAATAGCGAAATTGATTTCCAAAGAGTTATGATGGACTGTCACGATTATTGATCAACTTATTTTGTGGTGAAAGGCCGTAAAATGCAAAACAGTGTATCGATTATGACCTATAAAGACAATGCCATACACTACTCTGTCAATGATGGGTTCAAAAGGAATTCATAAATACTGACTATCTGTATACCATTCTCGTCACTCCATGTTTTTGTATGTTCCCCCACCACTATTATCTTTCGGAATGAATCATCTACAAGTTTCAGAGAACGTTTCTCTTGCTCCATCTTTTCCATATCTAGCATCTTGTAGGCAGATTGAATATAGATACGCTCACTACCCTTATTACAAACGAAATCGACTTCAAGTGTTACACGTTGCTGCTTGCCTGCCTCATTCCTAAAACGATGAAAGATATTGCCAACATCAACAAGCCAGCCGCGCATACGCATCTCATTGTAAATGACATTCTCCATAATATGTGTTGTCTCGTTTTGGCGGAAAGAAAGAATTGCATTGCGTAAACCTATATCTTGATAATAGTATTTGTAAAGAGCACCAATATACTTTCTTCCTTTGATGTCATACCGTTCAGACTTCTCTATCAAGAATGAGTCTTGCATATATCCCAAATACATAGAAATGGTCTTAACACTGAGGTCCTGTACCTTACTGACTGACTTGAATGTATTTGCTATATTCTGTGCATTAACAGGTGCACCAATACTTGAAGCCACTGTCTTTGAGAGCTCTTCAAACTCTGCTTTCATTTCTATCGAATTTCTCTCGTATATGTCTCTAAGGTACACAGTGCGATACAGACGACGCAGAAAGTCTGCTTTTTTGTCGTCACCCACTTGTGTGAGAAGTTGTGGCAGACCTCCAAACATCAGATATTCAGCCCATCCTTCTTCCTTTGTACTTTCATAAACAGACATAAATTCTGCAAACGACAAAGGCCAAACATGGATCTCATCACCTCTGCCACGGAACTCCGTAACCACATCTGACGAAAGAAAGCGAGAGTTTGAGCCAGTGACATATACATCCGTTCCTTCTGTCACTGATAGCGTTGAAAGAACCTCAACAAAGTCATTGACTTCCTGCACTTCATCAATGATAATATAATAAATAGAGTCGTCTTTCATTTCTTTTTCAACCCAATCAAGCAAAAAGTCTGGGTCTTTAAAGTTCTTGTTCTTACGACTTTCCATATCAATAATTATGATATGGTCTTCTGCAACTCCCTCATCAAGCAAATGCTGGCGAAAGAGTTTCTTTAGCAGGAAAGACTTGCCAGAACGGCGTAGTCCGGTGACTATTTTTATCAGTCCATTCCCTTTTGAACGTACTAATTGGTCTATGTATTTACTTCTGTTTACTATCATATATTCCCAAAAATTGTCACTTGTGACAAAATTCGAAAGCAAAGATAATGCTTTTTATCTGAATAATGAGTACAATATGCTGTTTTTTATCAGGTTGCGGATTCTTTGGTACACGCAACTTCAATTTTCCTTTTGGATAGCTTCGCGATATTCTTCCCATATACAATTATCTAAATTTGATTTTATGCACTATATATGTGAAGATAGCAGAAAAGTTTATCAGAATTAAATGATCACAGAAGAAAGAATTCGGAAAGAACCAATTATTGATCATTTAATTCTTCAAAATATACTTATTTGAGCGATTTATTTGGCGGTAAAAGAACGGGAAAAGCGGTATAGGAATCTTGCTGTTATATTCCTATACCGCTTATATTCAATGTCTTAAGCTATTTGTGTGGCTTATTTAGCGATTAGTATTCGTCCTCATTGAAAACTTAAGCATCAGCTGATTATCAGCTACTTACGCCCAATTTAACTATTTTTATCCAAACAAACCGCACCATCTGAGACTATCTGAGGCGATAGTTTGTTTGCACGGACAAAAATGAATCAGTTCACATCTTGAAGTCTAATTCTACTGTTATAGAATATAAGAGAAAACTAAACTCTTCATTCAAATTATTATGTATTCTATATATCAATCAAACCATTCCTTTGTAAATATTCAAGTTCAGATATGCATAGAATGTCAAAATAAAAATCATACCTAGATACAACTCCATTTATCTTAATTGGCAAGCAAATGCGTATTATGGTATTCCCATTCCTTTTGCACTCATCGTATTTAACTCCATATGTAATTTGAGATTCAGAAGTGCTCGTATAACATGATGTAGGAATAATTGCCATTGAAGTTTTTGTATCTTCAAGTATCCTAGTTGGTGGTTGATGTGGTTCTAATCTAGAATTTGACGTATTCCTAATAGTACAAGAATTGCCTTCCATATCAACATATATGGCATCATCCCATATTAACATAATAGAATTAACTTGACTCTTATTACGTATATTCAGTCCAAAATATTCGTTATTACCCCAAGTCCAAACAATATTCAAAAAGGCATCAGAATAAGTACACTTATTTAAGTTCGCATTCTTAGTCACATCTAAAATGGAATTCCCTCTCTTCTTCTTTACTTTTGTCAACTTGAAACTAAATTCAGGTACCATACCCAACAGACTCTTAAGTTCTTCTTTCCCGGCATACACTCGTCTGTCTAAAGGTTCATATTCACCCCGTTCTATTCTTTGATATGGTTTGATTATATCTTTCCCATCAAAACTTTTGGCAGTAATGAGATTTTTATCGTCCTTAGACATCACGATATAACCAACCCAACGGGAAGGTTGTGAGAAAAATGAATATTTATATATCGTATCACCGACATGCACGTCATATTGCATATTACTTCTGTCACGGTTTTGAGCTATACACTCTATTATGCCTAAACTAGTGGCTAATAAAACTAATAAAATTCTCATAGCTATTTGCATTAAACTATCATAAACTTATCTGGATCTTCATTGTAATCATCCAACATCTTCTCCATAACCAAGTTTAAAACTCGTATTATTTCACTATCCATTGCCATAAGAGCGTCACCTATTTCAACAATACTTTTGGAAGTATTTATAAATGGTATAAAAAATGAAATCGCATTTGCAACGGTGTAAGCAATGGGTAAAATTATTCGATAATGTCTCCATTTTACATTATCTATATTAGGTGCCATCATCCCATCGCCTAAATCACAGAGATGAAGTTGTCGTAGTTCACCCCAATCAGAATGAATGACGTCAGATGACATTCCATAAATAGCAATATACATTATTTCGCTATATTCTTTATACGTTTCCCTAAAAACTTTATCTGAAATAGCTTTAAAATTATCAAAGTTAGTCTTTTTTCTTGTAGAAACATCTGACTCGCTAAAACCATCTGCTGACAAATCTTCCAAAAACTTGATGTTCCTCACCATATTGAGGCCATCCGTCATATTAGTCGACAACTCGTATAGCTTTTTTCTATTTCGGTAAGAATTAAGCCTAAAGTCGTTTAGCTTTTCCTTGTCACAAATGCACAAGTACACAAGCTTTACATACGCCTCATGAATAATCCTAGAAAAAGCCAAATATACAGAAAGGTTTCCTGATTTGTATAAAATGATACACTCCTTCCAAAATTTCAAAATCTTTACATAAAGAGCAAGAACAGGAGAATATTCTCTAGTACAGCAAATATAATCACTTCCATTAGGACTTAACGATTTTTCCATCAGGGAAGTAAGATTATCGCATAAAGATAATACAAACTCGTCATTCCCCAATAAAGGTTTCACATCATCCTTTTTCTTTATATTGCTATAAACACTCAGCATAAAATCTTCTTAATTTATGCTTCAAATATACAACATTCTAACTAAGCAATTAATACGCGTTTTACACGTCTTTTAAGATATTTTACGTATAAAATCGGTACAGAATCTCCTGTTTTACATTTGTATAACTTTTTGAGATGATTAGTATTCTTCTTCGTCGAAGAAGAAGTCTTCGTCGTTGGTTGGGTAATCAGGCCAAATATCTTCTATCGATTCGTAGGTTTCACCTTCGTCTTCTATTTCCTGGAGGTTTTCTATCACTTCCAATGGTGCGCCACTACGCATAGCATAGTCGATGAGTTCGTCTTTAGTTGCTGGCCATGGAGCGTCTTCAAGTTTTGTGGCTAATTCTAGTGTCCAATACATAATATGCGAGTTTTAAAGTTCCAAATTGTCTCACTTTTCCCATTACTGGAAGAGCGGAGAATCAACTCATTCTTAAAATTTTCGCAAAAATAATATTATAATTTGATATTAGGCATTTTTATCCCAATAAAATTCGGTGATATTGGCTTTTATATTGTTAAATCTTGCAAAAACGAAGAAGAAGTCGCTCAAACGGTTGAGATATTGCATCACAAGGGGCGAAACAAACGCCTCTTTTGCCAATGTCACCACCCGGCGTTCGGCACGGCGCGCCACGGTGCGGCACACATCGCTCTGTGCGCTCACCAGGCTGCCGCCCGGCAGAATGAACCCACGGAATGGAGCCTCCATTTCGTCGATTTTGGTTTCGAGCAGTTTCACATCGGCTTCGGTAAGACCGTAAACGGGCGACTCGGCGGTGCCGTCGGTTGCCAGATACGCCCCGATGTTGAACAACTTGTTTTGAATCGCGAAAATCACCTGTTGCACATCTTCGCCGCAGTGGGCGTCTTGCTTGATATGGTGAGCCAAAAGTCCGATTTGCGCGTTGAGTTCGTCAACGGTGCCGTATGCCTCCACTCGCGTGCAGTCTTTGTCCACACGCTGTCCGCCCACCAGTGCGGTGGTGCCTTTATCGCCTGTAAGGGTATATACTTTCATAATATCTGAATGTAAGACAAATGTAAGAAATCAAATAGCAGAAGCCATCGGTATCGTCTTAACTTCTTTAACTTCTTAACTTCTTAACTCCTTAACTTCTAAATTTCTTTAACTCCTTAACTTCTAAAAATAAAAATCTAATTTCTATTCTCCACTTCAAGAGCCGCGATGAGGGCGGCGCCATCTGCCACTTCGATAGAGCAGTCGATGTGCTTGCCTCGGGCGAACGGCGAGTTTGCCGTGTCGCGCAGTTGTTCCAGTTGGTGGGTATACATGCCGTCAACGTTCACCACGAAAATGGGGCGATGGTCGTCGATGTTGACAATGATTTGCGAGAGTGTGCTGAGCCACTCATCGAGGGTGCCCAGTCCTCCAGGCAGCACCACGAAAGCATCGGCACGATCCATCATTATCACCTTGCGGTCGCCCAGGTCGTGGCATTTCACCACCTCATCGACCACGGCATCGGTGCGCTCTACAAATCGCTCCGGCACCACGCCCACAATGTGTGCGCCAGCATCGTGAGCGGCTTGCGCCACGGTGTGCATCAAGCCTGATTTCACGCCACCATACACCAAAGTGTGTCCGTTTTCACCCAGCCATTTGCCCAATGCTATGGCTGGAGCCTCATATTTTTCGCCCAAATTTTCGCGAGAGGCGCAATAAACTGCTACGTTCATAATACATGCTTATTGATTACGTGTTTCACTTCTTTGAAATAATACTTGCCGATTTCGCCTGTGGCTGTGTGGCGAATGCTGAGCAAGCCGTCGGGGTGCACGTCCACCATCACGCCCTCGAAGCACTCACCTGTGGGCAACTGCCACTGGTGCGCCTTGCCGTCGGCACGGTAGAGGCGTGAAATGTAGCGTGCGTGGAGTTGGCGCAGTGCATCCTCGTCGGCTTGCGAGAAGTCGGTCAAGCGTTCGATGCGCTCGTTCACCTCACGGAGCAACTGTTCCAAATCGTAGTCATCGCCAGTGATGTTTTTCAGCGACACCGGATTGGGCGCATCGCTCACGAATCGCTCCTGGTTGATGTTGATGCCCACCCCAATGATGGAGTGTCCGATATGGCTGCCTGACAGGGTGTTCTCAATCAGAATGCCACAAATTTTCTGATCGCGGTAGTAGATGTCGTTGGGCCACTTGATGGAAATACCCTCTGGCACATACTGGCTGAGCATATCAGCCACCGCCAGCGACACCGCCTCGCTGATAAAGAACTGGCGGCTTGGCTCGATGTGTGGCGACTTCAGCAGGTAGGAAAACGCCAAGTTTTTGTTGTCCTCGCTTTCCCAGCTGTTGCCCTTCTGCCCACGGCCTGCCGTTTGGCGATAGGTGTAGATCACCGTGCCGCCGGGCAAAACCGACGCCGTGCCAGCCAGATAGCTGTTGGTTGATTTCGTTTCGCTTAACTTAATGTAACGTGGCATATCAATCTTCGGGGAAAGTGATTTTCAACATGCGCGAATCGTCATCGTTCACGGTGATTTCCACTTCCACGGTGTCGTCGGGGAGCAGTCCGTCAATACGCTCTGGCCACTCGATAAAGCAAAGCGCGCCACAGTCGAAATAGTCTTCCACGCCAATATCTTGCGCCTCTGCCTCATTTTCAAGGCGGTAGCAGTCGAAGTGGTAGATGAGTTCGGCAGTGCTGTCGCTGCGATATTCGTTGATAATGGCAAACGATGGCGAGTTGGTGCTGTCGGTTTCCACGCCGAGTTCACGGCAAAGCGCATTGATGAAAGTGGTCTTTCCTGCGCCCATCTGACCGTAGAATGCAAACACGGTGTAGTCGCCCATTTCAGCCATAAACTGACGCGCCGCCTCAGCAAGAGCGTCAACATTATTGATAGGGATTTGTACTGTTCTCATAATTTTCAAGATTTATTTCTCCACAAATTTACACTATTTTTTGGAAAGAATCCCAATATCCACCCCCATTTTCCCATTTATAACGTGTACCCGATTTGCCATTTTCGGGTACATATCACCCATAACGTGTACCCGATTTGCCGTTTTTGGGTACATATCACCCATAACGTGTACCCGATTTGCCGTTTTTGGGTACATATCAACCCCAACGTGTACCCGATTTGCCGTTTTTGGGTACATATCAACCCCAACGTGTACCCGATTTCCTATTTTCGGGTACATATCCCAATTATGCGTTGACCGATTCTATCACATTTTCAACATCGTTGTCGTTACCACCTCTCAACATGAACAACTCTATCAGTTCTGTATTGATATAATAGTTACTTCTTCCCAACTTTTGTTTTTGAAGCAAACCTGTTTCCTGCACTATTGTATCAAGATATTTGGCCGCAGTCTTTCTTTGAACCGCCATATCTCTTTCCATAAATTCAATTTTTGTGTATGGGTGGAAAAAGAGGTTGTTTATCAACTCATGTTTATATTGTTTTCCAAACAACGGTTTAAGAATAGATTTGTATTTCGCCATCAATGCAGATATACTTTTAACGAGCCTAATTGTCTCTATGGCAGTTTCCTCCACACCCTTAAGCATAAACACAATCCATTCCTCCCACACATTAAAATTATCAGAAGCGGTATCTCTGATTTCTTGTATCAGTCGATAGTATTCAGATTTATTGTGAGTAATATAGCGACTAAGATACAGAATTGGCAAATCCAGCAAGTCGTTCATCACCAAATACAAAATAGAGATAATTCGCCCAGTACGACCATTACCATCATAAAATGGGTGTATGCTTTCAAATTGATGGTGAATAATCGCCATTTTAATGAGGGGGTCGATGTCTTGAAGTTCTTGGGTATTGATATACTTCTCAAGATTAGACATATATTTGGCTACTTCTTCGCCTGTTTGGGGCGGAGTATAAACCACATCTCCTTTCGACGTCTTCAACTTTGTGCCAGAAACTGTTCTAAAGCCAGCATTATTATGCTCCAATTCTTTTTGAATTTGCTTAACAACATTCAACGTCAGCAATTTCTTTTTCCTCACCATTTCAAACCCCACCTGCATTGCTTGACGATAATTCAACACCTCTTTTGCTGCGGCATTGCTTATTTCGCCTTTTATATCAAGTTCAGCCCTATACAACTCATCTGAAGTGGTCACGATATTCTCCACAGCAGAGCTATCCAAAGCCTCTTGAAGCACAAGAGAACTAAGCAAAATGTTCTCGTTAGGTATAGTAAGTGCCACACCTTTAAGTTCTGCCAATCGGCGATTCGACTTTGATAATTGACGCAGTATATTTTTCGTCTCAAAATCAAAATCCAAAGGCAACGCAGGAATTTGATAATCTTTGTTCATATCACTTGCAGATTTTTGAAATTAGTGTCCGGTAAACACACCTCTAAAAGTCATATCTTTCTTTAGCTCCACATTTTATATAGCAACCAAATGACTTTTCTCCACAAATTTACACTATTTTTTGGAAAGAAACCCAAAAACCAATCCCATTTTCCCATTAATTAACGTGTACCCGATTTTGCGTTTTCGGGTACATATCGGGGGATTATATGGGGGATTGGTAGATAAAATTGGGGGATTCGTCTAAATTTTTGGGTGGGTGATTTAACTTTTTGGTGTTTTTGTAGTCATAAAGGCAAAGATTTAAATTAACGCATGTTTAACCCGCGCCTCTTTGAGGATGCACAACACCAATAGAACTATGAGACGATTATTATTAAGCGCCGTTTTGGCGATGGCTCTCGCAGCTCCAATGAGTGCAGCCAACGGACACCACCACGATAAGCACCACCACGGATACTATCGTTGCGAAAAATGCGAGAAGCGGGCGAAAAAAGAACGCAAAAAACGCTACAAAAAGTACAAAAAATGGGCAAAACGCCACCGCCATCACTGCCCCGATAGAGAAGTCGTGGTGATGCACCGCCCACCAGGAGGCAGATATGTGATGTATGCAGGAGCTCCACACTGGTATGCCGATGATGTGCTCTACAGAATCGAGCGACGCGGCGACAGCAACTGCTACATAGTGGTAAACTTCTCACTTTAGCACTTTCTAAAACTCATATATATTTATAGCACGGCTTAGCAATCCATACACACAAAGCCAAAAAATAATAACAACAGGCGGAGGCAACACAGCGTGCTTCCGCCATTTTTTTGTATCTTTGTAACTGGTTACCGTGGTAGGGACCTGATAATTCTCGTCCGCACAATATATTGCAAACCAACTGAATCACAAAGATTTGAAGCAACCACTCCCCTACCACACAACACCACTTTTTAAATTATTGATGGATATGACACAGAAACTTATAGTGATCGACGCTTGTATGCGCGACGGCGAATCACGCACAAAAAAGATTTTGAAGCCCATTGTGGAAGAGTTGGGCAAGAGATATGAGGTTGAAACCATTGTGCTCGATGGCGACGACTATCTGCCTGTGGGGCGAAAAATGCTTGCCGAGCGCTTCAGTGGCTATGTGCCTGAGCAGATTGTGGAGCAAGCCAAGCGCATTGCCGCCGCCGACCGCATCGTGATTGCCGCTCCGTTTTGGGATATGAGTTACCCTGCCATTCTCAAGGTGTTTATCGAAAACATGTCGCTGTTCAACATCACTTTCCGCGACAACGGCACCTACTTTGAGGGCCTGTGCCGATGCCAAAAGTTGCTCTACATCACCACTCGCGGCATGAACGTGGCAACAGGCGACACCCTCGACGGCGCAACGCCCTACTTCAAAGCCCTCAGCGCACTATGGGGACTGGGCGAAGTAATCACCCTCGCCGCCGCCAACATGGACTACTACACCCCCCAACAAGCCGAAGCCAAAATCCAGTCCACCATAGCCGAAGGCCTAAAAATAGCCCAAACCTTCTAACCACCGCCCCACAGGAAGCCGCAATATCGATTCATCATAACGTAGGGACATGCCTGGATGCATTGTTGCCGAATCGTCAATGAAATCAAAAACAAAAACCTAAAAAACAGCCTTGGAGCAACGTGGAATGCTTCGCATTTGGCGGTGCGACTGTG